>OGDN01002396.1_pt1 | contig 24437 bp, 34 predicted proteins | sample 1570271 | NCBI WGS metagenome assembly OGDN01 (sample SAMEA4384481, study PRJEB24528) | human gut metagenome | reverse complement strand
TGGGATTGTCAATCATATCCCGGATGGTGGCAGCAGACCAGTTATCAGACTTAAGAGGCTTTATGTGCAGGCTATCAAGCGTTCTTGCAATGTTAGTAAATCCCATATTCTCATCAAGATATAAGTGATACATAAGTCTTATTGCATCAGCTTCCTCTGGGATTATCTCTAAGGTGTGGCATTTATCTTTACCGGATCCTAAAGTTATTTTCCTGTAGCCATATGGACGTACAGAGCATATATAGTTACCCTGTCTTACAGAAGCAACACGGCCTCTGCTTAGTATCTTTTTAGTGTATTCAAGATAATCATTTCCCCTGGTCAGTTCCATTTCAAAAAATTTCCGGTCGTACTCGTCAGAGAGGTCATAAGTTTTCGGTGGAGTAAGGACCAGAGTATTTGTATACCGAAATGCATTGATAATGCGTCCGCAGTCCTCTAGATCGCCACGGGAGAGACGCTGTGGCTCAATGACCAGCACACCTTTGATCTGACCGCTCTCAAGGTATTTCATGACGCTTTGCATAACCGGACGGTCCGCAATGGTTTCCCCGGAAACAACTTCCCGGAAAATCCGTTCTTCCGGAATGATGGATCCGAAAGAGGAGAGAGCATAGTCCTGGAGCTGCCGCTCATGCCGGGCAAGGACTTTTTCCACAGTCATATACGGATCATCTGATCGGGATTTGCGCAGATACATGATAATTTCATTGATAGAGATGTTTGTTTCCTGCATGTCATCATCCTCCTAAGTAAAAATATGTAAAAATGGGTATAAAAATAACAGCCAGCGGGGAACGGGTGTTCCGCTTGCGAAGCTGTTCCGAAGATGATACAATATTTTTGCAGCTAGTTGTACATCTTCAGATGTATGATATTATCGTATAGTAGGCTATCGCAATATAGCGAAAATCCGAGTTACGATGCCGTCCCTGTTCCAGCAGGGGCGGTTTTTTTTATATTTGTATAGTAAAAGACACCCATACAATATACTTGCATGAGTGCCTTTCAACCGTAATCAATACGGTTCTCTCCGTACAAGTATACTACTACAACACGTAAAATATTACAACAATTAGAACATATTTTTTTCACCATTTTGACTAATAATTAGCACATTATTTTGTATTAAAAAGTTAAAAATGAGTGCAAATAGATACGTATAAATATAAATACGTATAACAGGGCAACTATTTATCAAACTTATTGTACTCAATATCATCCTTTGGAAGGTTGATAAGTGTATCCAAATCTGTAAGGTTACGAATTCCCATCTGAGCATGGACATATTCAAATGCATGAGGGTGAATCTTTGACTGAAGACTATCTAACATACTTTTTAATTCTGACATAAATTGTTTATATTCATTTTTAGGCAGATAGTATTTGAAATAAACTATTAAATCAAACAATCTTTGATCCAGATTCCTTGAATATCCAGGACTCAACTGAGTGTAGTATTTTTCTAAGATTCTTCCGGATTTTTTCCTGTTTTCTGTTTTTCTGGTTAAACAATATACACGTTCATTATGAGCACAGGCATTTCGTATCTTTCTCATCCAATGTAAACTGCCAATGAGAAGTTTTACATTTGCTCGTCCTTGCTCATCTTCTAGTCCGTAAAGCTGACAGAGAGAATGTGAAATGTCAATTTTACTACAATGTATAATATCTATGAATGTTGAAAAATTTACAACTTTGATCATGATCCATGTAGGAATTTGTTTATGGTTATCCATGTAAAACTTAACATAATCAAGTTGACTTCGGCTAAGTTCATTGTACGCTTTGGATATAACTGACATTTTATCTTGTAAAGATTTGTTTGGTGAATATGCGTTGGTGTCATACCAAGGAATTTTTCCATTATCATTACATTCATCAAATTTATATCCAGCTAATGTACGAGTTTCTTCTTCAACCTGTGTAATATATTTCAGTAAAAAAGATCTTAGTTGATCATCGAATTGTTTTACCGCTTGAAGTTGGCTAATTGTTGTTCCAGATATATAAATATGATTGCCAGAAGCATCTTGACCACTAACAAAAGGAGTTTTATAGCCATTTACAATATTAAAATATCCAGCACGCACCAAAATCTTTTTGTGATTGGAACCATTACATTCGATGTGTTTGTCGTTTCTTAATTTTTTCATCTGCTGGTTGTAAGAATAGTTTATCTTCATTCATTGTACATCCTTTCTGTGCTAAACATTTTATCGAATTTGTAAGAGTTTCTTACATATTGCTCACATAAACCATTTCGGTATGTTCACCGAGATGGTTTTGCTTCATACTGCACTTGGCATTAACCATTTTTCCAATCTCGGGAAAATGGTCATTTACAGAGCTATGACCATTTTTATTAATTCCTTGCCGGTTCCTGTTGACGCAGGAGCCGGTTTTTAAATTGACATTTAAAGTATATTTGTTATAATATACTTAACAGGAAAGCTGGAAGGTGAATGCAGCTCACCCGCCCGGCGAAAATCAATTATTTACGAAAAATAGTCGTCGACTTTCTCAGGGTCTGGACGGCTATTTTTTATGCGTATAACTCAGTATTGCAACAATCAGTACCGCAACGGATACAATCAGCTGTAATTCCTCATATGTACTCATATGCACCACCTCCGACAGGCTCGGACGGGTGCAGCACGTCCTCCAGCTCCCCTGGTAAATATGTTATTTAGTTTTTTTATTGTTCCCCCGCCCACAGGGAGCAGGGGAAGTGTAGTATGTAGATTTTTAGCCAATGAGTTTTTCTTCAACACTTTCTGATTCGGCTGGTGGAATCTCGAGGTTAGATAGAAGCAATTCTTTACCCAAAGTATGTGTATGGACAGAATAGTCTAAATAAATATGCTGTCGTTGGTTCTTTTGATATAACTTCCTTATTTCCGGCTGATCATCATAACTTATTAGCCAAGGATATGATTTTGTTTTTATATATTTAGCCAGCTGGATATGCATATTCTTATCATAGGAAAAACGGTACAGTGAAGGACCTTTTTCATAATAAGGCGGATCAATATATACAAAAGTTTTTCGGTTTCGTTTGTATTTGGTCTTCTCTTTTAAAAAGTCAATAGCATCCATATTGTAAATTTCAATTCTGTCTGACAAGGATGATAGTTTGCGGATACTATTAATGATACGGTCTTTATTAAAACGACAATCAATCGTATATTGGGATTCCTGCCTCATTCCACCGAGAGGATTGGCATTTAGAATTCCTGAAAAATTTGTCCTATTTAAAAATAGGCCGGCAAATCCAATTTGCAAAGAAGTTTTATCCAGAAGATATTCTGGGGTTCTATACATCGAAAATTCTTGCCAATTTTCAAGTGTGATATCTGTTTCGTTGATTAATGTAATTAAATTTTCACTATCATGCATAACAGAATACCAAAAATGATAAATTAATGGATCAAGTTCATTTATAACAGCTTTTGAAATAGTGTCAGAATCCAAAAGCGCAAGTGAAATGGCTGCGCTTCCAGCATAAGGTTCATATAAAACACATCCTTTAAGGTTTTCTGATTCAATTACTTTTTTGATATATGGAGCTAATTTTGATTTTGCCCCAGGATAGCGTAGTGGATTAGTAATAGCCATATTTTCACCTCCCTCGGGTTTTAGTATATAACAAAATGGTGGGTTTGGCCAGAACTAATCAATTGTATCCAATAACGGAATATTGTTCTGTGCAGCTAATATATTAAATATTTCGATGTAATTATTTAAAAAACATTGATATTCAGATGGGCAAGTAAGTTTCCAGTAATTGTATAATTTAAAATTACCGCGCCCCCAGTATTTTTCTTGTTCTTCGAACCATTTTTTATATTGCTGTACATCGGCATTTCTATCAATTAGTGTAGGATAATTTGCAAAGCACTTCTTTTTATCATATTCTCCCAGTTCTGTATCCCAAAAAGAATCAGTGTCGTTTAACGAATATAGGAAGTTGTAAAACATTTCTTCGGGGCATGTTTTGCCAGGAAGGAATGTTACATACTTGCCTTTATATTGCTTAAGTTTTTTTAATATCGATGAATTATTTTTATCACCATCAAGAATTAAAATGCTTTCACAAATAGGTTTCAATTTTACGCGCAATAATTCCAGATATGATTCTGCACCAATAGAGCAAGGGCTAAAGGTTATATTTTTTCTATATCCGCCATTAAGAAGAGACTTTATAAAGGATTGAGCTACGTTATCTTCTGTGTAAATTGTGATTTTAGAATTGACTTCAGGAGTTCCTTTGACTATACCTGATAGTTCTAAAATTACATCGTTAATTGAATCAACGTGTTTATTCTTCACAAGAGATCCTTCTTTCTTTAAATATACAAGTTTTGCTTCTTTTGGATTATAGTTATCGAAAAAAGTTGCTTTTAACACAGATGGAGAATGTGTTGTAAAAATAAATTGTATTTTATAATCCCCTGCATATTTGTATAGCCTTTTGATAAGTCTCATTTGAGCTAATGGGTGGAATGTCGATTCGATTTCATCAATAAGTAAAATTCCACCTTTATAGTCATTGGGATATTTTTTCATTAAGCGTTTAAAAGAGAGCACTGATATCAAAATTTTTCCCAGATTATCTTGCCCAGCAGAAATAGACAATGCATCTTGATCGCTTGGATGGATAGACGCTGTGTACTTTAAACCAGAGTGTATAGTATCAATCTGGACATTGTCTGATAATTCGGACATAATATCTTTATATTCTAAGGTTAAAAATTGTTTTTCTTCATCAGTAAGTTTATTCAAATACTCAAAAGATTCCTCTTCTCCAATTGGCGATACTCTTTTTAAACTAAGATAATAAACAGGAACCTGTGGGTAGCCAGTTCCAGCGCCTTTGCCTTCGGTAGACCAAAAACGAGGAATCGGGTCAGTTTTATCTCGGTATATACTATGTGCTTCAAAAAAATCATTTTTGTATATACTGGGATAAAAATTTAATCTCCATTTATGTGTTCCCGGAATATCTTTATCTGAAAGCTTAAATTTTTCAGCAAATTGTGAACGGTATTTGTAATCATCAATGGTACTTTCTCCATACATTGGATTATTTTTTCCAATAGAAAATGTTTGTCCTAAAACACCCAACATTGTGGTTTTCATAGTTCCATTATGTCCAACTATTGCCGTGAGTTTTGTTCCAAGGTCAAAATCTATATTTTCAATAGCTCTAAATTTATCAATGTGTACACTTTTTATTATCATTTGAAAATTCTCCAATAGTATCCTTAAATTTCATTATTGCTGCATTATATCCTGCAAGCCGTGCCACCTGCTCGGCAGTCAAACCTGGATTATCTGAAATTAATTCGTTCGGAATAAGAAGTTCTGCCGCAAAGGTGTTGGCTTCAATTTCAAACTTTGATGTAAGTAAAAGAGTTTGATTTCGGATAAAATAGCAGTTCTGTTTTCGATGCAATATCGAATGAGCTAATTCGTGAGCCATTACCAGAGTGCGTTCATGATCTTCCAGATCTTCATTTAAAAAGATACATTTGTGGTTTTTTATGAACATATAGCATCCGGCACGACTTCCAAGCGGTCCAGTCATTACTTTTACATTCAAATATTCAGCCAATTCAAACGGATTTCTAGTATCAAATTTATTTATGTAATACTGAACCAACTTTTTGATATCTTTTCTCAATCCTACCACCTACTTTTTGTTTTTATTCGGATTGTATTTTTCTTTGTTGATTGGTTTCAGGCGGCGCATCATGAGTTCTATTTGTCCCAAAAGTAATTCAGCATCTTCTTCTGGGATTGGTTCACCATCATAAGATAGAGGACCATCAGCACCGTTTAATAATTTTGCACGGATAGATTCCATGTCTTTGGCGATATCACGGTTATCTTTTTCTGTTAGACCGTCTTCATCAGTTCCGGTCATAAGGAAATCAGCAGATACCTGTAAATATTCAGATATTAATGCAAGTCTATCTGCCGGAAATACACCTTTTCGGAGTTGACTAATGTAACCATTTGAAAAACCAAGATCTCGTTCAAGACGGGAGATAGGAATTTTCCTATCCTTACATATTTTCTTTACCCTATCAACGCTATTCATAGAGTACCTCCTAAAATTTAGAGAAAAATCTAAAATTATTATTGACAAATTAGAGAATACCCTATATAATCTAAGCATGATTTAGAGAAAAGCCTAAATAGTTAAAGAATAATTCTCATATGTTTCTGACAATTCATATTTTAGATTATTCTCTAATATTTGTCAATGTTTTTCTCTAAATCTATTAAGAAAGGAGGGTAAGATTTTGCTTTACGAAAAAGTAGCTGCACTTTGTCAGAATAATAATGTAACAATTGCGAAGTTGGAGCGTGAATGTGAGATGGGAAATGGAACGGTTCGTGGTTGGAAAAATTCCAGTCCCTCAATCGAAAATCTTAAAAAAGTAGCCGACTATTTTGAAATTACAGTAGATGAGCTGATCAGTGATCCAGCAGATGGAAAGGTGTAGAGAGGAGGGGAGTGAGTAGGGATGTCAAGACCGAGAGGAACTGATTTGGCAAAAGTAATCAAAGTAATTGAAACCCAGTCCCTAAGAGGGAGTGGAACAAAAGAAGATAATTGCAGAGTAGTTACACAGTATTGGGATTTTGATGGAAATTTACTGGCGGAATATGATCCGTGTGCAAAAGAAAAAGAGTAGTTTTCTACTCGGTTTTCTTTCGTTTTGCCTGTTTAGTTTTATCAATGCCGATTATATCAGCATAAAGTTCTTCTTGTTCGTGACGATTAATATACCATTGTTCTAGTAAATGTTCAATAAGTTTTATAAGTTTTTGCGCTTCATCTGGATCAATATCGATAATTAAGTTTATATCTTTTTCCATATGAGCGCCGATGTTTCCAATGCGACGTATTCCATCTAATACAGCCCATTGATCTGTTGGTATTTGAGTTTTTATAGCGTTGATTTCTTCATATAGGCTATTTTTTGCTATCTGAAAGAAGTCACGAATCATTCCTTGAAGACAACGGCGAGACAATGTTGCGGAGGCTTTAGGACTTAATGAAACAATGGCGCAAGCCTCTTCATAATCTGTACGAATCGTTTGTGGTACGTAATCAGGAAATTGTTTTGCGGTAGATAAAGGGTAAATAGGAATTGTTTTTTGGGGCATTTTTGATCCTAAATAATCAGCAAAACTTGTGATTGCTTCACAATTAGGACATTTGTACATGCGAATTTTTAAATTGTAAGTATCATCACATTGATAAGACATACCACTGAATTTTCGAAAATCTGCATCAGTGGACCAGTATGTCGAATCGATAACGGGCATCGTATGATTACAAAATGGACAAGTAAAACTATCAAGCATAATAAGTTATTCCTTTCATCATTTGATGAAACAATTATACCAGTAGTCGAGTAACCAGACAACCCACAAGTACATATCTTCTAAGAGAGGAAGGTGAGAGTATGACATATTCCAAGGTAAAGACATTTAACATTGATGGATGCAAAGTCAGAGTGCATTTCCCAGATCTTCCAGAAGAGGAGAGAGCAAAGCGCAAGAATGCACTGATGAAGGCGGCGGAACGCTTTCTGAAACATGCAGAGCGTGTGAAGAAAGAGAAAGCTGAGCAGGAGAATATGCCAGAAGCAAAGGAAGGATAAAACCATGAACAAGATGAAAATTGCCGGAATAATCACTGCGGTAGCTGCAGGAGTAGTGTTTGCGGTCATGTATTTCAGACCACATGTGAATAGCATCAGATCAGCGGTGTTGCTCTTGTCGGCAGGTGTCGTTGTAGTTGTCGGATTGCTAATGATTTCAGTGAGTGAGGATTTGGAACTGGAGGATACAGATGAAACATAAGATAGAATTCGGCCTGGCGGCAGCCGGGCTGTTAGGAACCTTTATTGGTGCGTCCGGGTTGGACGCAGAAGGACAAGCTGGTAATCTGGCATTCTTGATCACGGCGATCAGCTTGGGAATCATGGGGTTGGGATTATTGCTTGAAAAGAAAAATAAAAAGAGCATGCGACCCTAGGAAAGTACATGCTCTAAACCAATGACGGGGCTTAATAAAAAGCCTTGTCTGGATTATACCAGACGGGAGATGAAAAGTAAATGGAAAAAGCAAAGTTAAAGTACATCGAAGAGCAGTGCAACCGGATCGCTAATGGAATGGAGCGGATCAGCGGATTTACAGGAAAAGGACAGCTGTACATATATGAACATGTAGACATAAGCAAAGGAATTGAGGTGATAGCAGCGGCGTTACACCTTCCGGTGCGAATCGAGTGTGGAAGGTCGTGCTATTGGCGCACAGTAACCCATGGTAATGTGACTTTTCGACAGATGGGGTTCTATTCCACTATGGGTTGATGATAAAAAATGAATATTCCGCCATCCTGCAGTCGGACGTTTAAAACCAAAAACTCTCAAATACTTATTGATACGTTAGCTACAGTAGATACTTCTTACTTTGATAATAAATCACACAAACGTCCGACTGCAGGACGGTGGAATCATATAGTCCGGCCAGGTTTTCCTGTCCGGACATTAAAAAACTTTTTTTCAGGACAACCCGGGTAAAACCGGCGTTCGTACCAGTATAAGTATATTAACGTTAGAGGAATTGACATGTATAACCGGGACAGATGGATTTTTTCAAATTCAATAGAAACCGAATATAAATTTGCCGGGAAGTATGGAGCCAAAGGCGAGAAGAGAGCAAAACGGAAAAAGGCTACTCCGGAGCAGATGGCAAAACAGAACCAGATCAACAAAGAGAACCGGATCCGCCGGTTGATCAAAGCGAACTTCTATCCATCAGACCTGTGGGTGACATTGAAGTATCCCAAGGGAACCAGAAAATTATATGAAGAAGTCATGAAGGACATGGCGTTGTTTCTGCAGCGGCTTCGATATCGATACAAAAGAAATGACGAGATATTGAAGTATATCTACCGGATAGAAATTGGAAAACGAGGAGGTATCCATGTGCATATTTTGGTGAACCGAACGAAGTGTTCGAAAGGAACGGATATGCTGATCACAGAATGTTGGACGTTTGGATTCACCCATTTCACTCCGATCAGGGAAGCTGGCGGATATAAAGATCTGGCTGAGTACATTGCCAAACCTGTTCCGGAAGAACAGCAGAATCACGAAGATGCGGAAAAGACCAAACCCTACCACACGTCCAGAAATTTGATCAGACCAAAACCGGAGAGAAAGACATACTTCCGTTGGACGATGAGAAAGATCCTGGAAGATGGACCAAAACCAACACCGGGATTCTATATCGTAAAAGATTCTATCATTTCCGGAACAAATAAATATACCGGCATGTCATACCTGCGGTACACGGAACAGAGGATAAAAGAGGTGAAGCGAGAATGATGGAAGTCTCTTTGTACATAGACGTATCCAGTAAACGGATCAAACCCGGAAAAGCCAGCTTTTGTTATGTGCTGGAATTCATCTCGCCTGCAGGTAATACTTACACCAAGTCGGAAATTGGATGTATGGAAGCTTCCGGAAAGCGCCTGGTATTGTCGGCGGTGATCCGGGCACTAGGACACCTTAAACCTGGATGCGGTGTAGTGATCCACACAGATCTGCGTTATCTGGAGTCTGCCTTGATGCTTGGATGGCTACAGGAATGGAAAACGGATGGATGGACAAGGTCTGATGGAAAAGAAATCAAAAATCGAGACCTGTGGGAGCAGATTGAGCAGCAGACGAAAATTCATAACCTGCAAGTGAAATACACATGCAAAAGTCCATATACTGCCTGGATGCAAAATGAGATGAAAAAGGCAGATCTTGAGATAGGACAATGCAAGGAACTCAAAGGACAGTAAAAGTCTGTCCGTAAGATAAAAATCAACGTTTGTGAGCATTTGAAAGGAGAAAAAGAAGCATGAATAAAGTCATTCTAATGGGGAGGTTGACCAGAGATCCGGACATCCGGTACACACAGCCGAACTCTGTGCAGGAGCAGACATGCATTGCACGTTATTCACTGGCAGTAAACAGGAGATTTAACCGCGATGGGGAACAAAAGGCTGATTTTATCAGTTGTGTAGCATTTGACCACCAGGCAGAGTTTACAGAAAAATATCTACACAAGGGAACAAAAATTGCCATCACAGGACGTATCCAGACTGGAAGTTATACCAATCGTGATGGACAGAAGGTATATACCACGGATGTCGTGGTGGAGGAGCAGGAATTTGCCGAAAGTAAGGCAGCAGGACAGATCACACAGCAGAATCCGGCACCGATGGCCAGGGAGGATGGCTTCATGGAAATCCCGGATGGGCTGGAAGAGGAGCTGCCGTTTAGCTGATGAGTAAGAGTATCGTACAAACACAAAAAGAATGCTATATCTGCAGATACCTGGTTGCTCAACAAGGCTATTATGGTGAGCTACCATCTGCCGGATTGCATAAGCATCACATCATGTTCGGTATAGCAAACCGGAAGAAATCAGAACATTTCGGTCTCTGGGTATATTTGTGCGTACCACATCATGAATATGGTCCGGATGCAGTTCACTCTAACCGGGATGTCCGGATCTTCTTGTGCCGGATCGGGCAGCAGGTATTCGAACAGAAATATTCCCACGAAAAGTACATGCAGGAGTTCGGCCGGGACTGGATGTGCGAAGAACTTACCGGAAAATGGAAACAGGAGAAAACAGAACACAAAGAGGGCAGTATAGAGTTCCTGGACTTCGATCTGGGAGAACTGCCATTTTGAGAAAAGGAGAACACGATGTTTAAAGAAGGACAGAGATACAAATTTTATAAAATCGGAGTATTGGGATTAAAAGAAAAAAAGTGGGTGAATGCAGTAGTTGAACATATTCCATTGCACGGACGGTTCGTGCGGTTTCGGATGCATTTCACGAACATGTTTGGAGAGCACAGCAGCTATGTGGAATCGTTCACGAACTTACAAAACAGGTTGGCAAAGAAAAATATTCAAAGTTCGAAGATCTGATTATGGATTGTATATTGTACGAAAGATTGGATGCATTCAAAGGCGGTTTTAAACAAGCAACAGCCATTTGGAAGGAATGCCTTTAGGCAGCGGAGGTAGTGACATGGAATTAGTAAGTACATCAACACAGACACCAATCGAGATTGCACTTGGTATTGATAAAGATGGAATGACAACAGCAAGAAAGCTGTATGATTTTTTAGGATTAGCACCACAGCATTTTGCAAGATGGTGTAAAAAGAATATCAGTGAAAATGATTTTGCGACAGAAAATGAAGATTATTTACGACTCACCACAAGTGGGGAGACGCCGACAGGTGGAGTGGTAAAGCGAGAAGATTACAAACTCACAGCGGGATTTGCCAAGAAATTATCCATGATGTCAAAAAGCGAGCGTGGTGAACAGGCACGTCAATATTTCCTTAAGGTAGAAGAAGAATTAAAAGAGGCTGCCCGTCGGGCTCCGATGACAGTTCCGGAACAGATCCAGCTTCTTGCAATGGGAAATGTGGAGATTAATCAGAAGGTTGACAATCTCGGCAAAAAGATTGAGCAGTTGGAATACGATCTGCCGATTCTTGGCATTGAAATTGATAAAATCACAACAGCGGTGAAAAAGAAAGGTGTACAGTGCCTTGGAGGAAAGAACAGTAATGCCTATCAGGATAAATCACTCCGGGGAAAGGTATACAATGATATTTACCGGGAACTGAAGCGTCAGTTTGGTGTTAGTACATATAAAGCAATCAAACGTAGCCAGTGCGATACGGCAGTTGGAATAATTACCGAATATCAGCTTCCTTATGTACTGGTGGAACAGGTACAGCTTCAAAATGGTCAGTTAGGTTTATGGGGCAGTACAGAAAATTAAATAATTGGAATGGAGAGAGCTTGGAAACAGGCTCTCTTTTATAATTCAGAAAGAAGGTGTTGACTATGAAGAAACAGGGAAAAAGAACAGGGTAGGAAGGCAGGTGATCCAAATATCTCCTAGCTATGGGTAAAATAGCACGCAGCACCCGCAAGGGTGTTTTTCTTATGTCCTGAATCATGACAATAAACTGATTCATATTATATTCGCCAGTGATGACGTAAAACATCAGCAAATATCAACTGTAATCGAGACATAACTCGTAAAAATCGTAGAATGAAGGGAACAATGAGATGACATTAGAGGAATTATTAAAAGCACAGAATCTTACAGACGAACAGGTAACCGCAATCATCGGCGGTATGAAGGAAAATAAGATTTTCACTGCTTCAGAGGAAAATCTGGATATCAGATATGGAAAATTAAAGACCAATCATGATGCTTTGGTTGCAAAGGATGCAGAAAGCCAGAAATTGATTGAAGAACTCCAGAAGGCGACAAAAGGACAGGACGCTGTTCAGGCAAAGATCACAGAGTATGAAGCAACCATTACACGGCAGCAGGAAGAACTACAGCAGGCAAAAACGGAAGCTGCATTAAAGGTGGGACTGCTTTCAGAAGGAGCAAAGGCAACTGACATCGATTATCTGATTTTCAAACTGAATCATGACAGTGACTGGAAGCCGGAACTTGGCGAGGACGGTCAGATCAAAGGCTTCAAAGACAAAATGGAGTCACTGAAAACACAGTGCCCGAACCAGTTTGAGACAGCCTCCGGTGATGGTGATGACGGATACAGACGCATGGATGATGGAAAACTTCCGGGTGGCGATGATCCAAAAGATTCTGTAACAAAAGAGGAATTTGCAAAAATGGGTTATAAATCCAGAGTGGAGCTGAGAGAAAGCAATCCGGATTTATATGAAAAACTGACAAAGTAAAAGAAAGGATGAATGAGAATGGCAGATTTAAGCAAAACTACAACACTTGTAAATGGTGACGTATTTGATCCACAGGTTGTGTCTGATATGATCAATGCGAAAGTGGAAAAGAAAGCGGTAATGACCGGGTATATCACAGTTGATAATACATTGCAGGGACAGCCGGGCAGCACGGTGACAATTCCAAAATGGGGTTACATCGGTGAAGCAGAGGAGTATGCAGAGGGAGAGCCGATCGACAAGAGCAAAATGGCATTTACTACTGCATCTTATGGTATCAAGAAAATCGGTAAAGGTGTCCGCCTGACAGACGAGGCGCAGCTTTCCGGTTATGGCAACCCGATGGGAACAGCGGTCAACCAGATTGCAATGTCCATCAGCGAAAAGCTGGATAATGATCGTGTAAAAGTCATGTATGAGTCTCCGAATATCGTAGATGATACATCTGCAGTGATCAAATATACCGCAATCGTTGATGGTGTGGATAAGTTCGGCGAGGAAGAGGACAGCAAAAAAGTAATCCTGATTCATTCCAAACAGAAGACGCAGCTTCGAAAAGATCCGGATTTCATTTCCGCAGATAAATACGAGTCTGGTGTAATGGTAAACGGTTCTATCGGCAGAATCGCAGGCTGTGATGTTGTAGTATCCAACAAAGTTGAAAGCCATAAAGAATGGTATAAGATCGACAGCGCCGGCAAAGAGGTTGTAGAAAGCGGTGGAGACGGAAGCACCAAGTTCAATCTCTCAGATGTTATCAAATCCCTTCCGTTTGCGAAAGTTGGTGACAAGGTAACAAAGGTGACTACAGAAGCATTTTTCAATCCGATCATCAAACTGAACAATGATGCCGAGACAGAGGATGATATGCCGGCAATTACTTACTTCCTGAAGCGTGGAAACCTTGTGGAGCATGACCGCGAACCGGGTGTTGCTGACGATATTGTCTGCACCGCTTATGGAATGCCGGCATTAACCAATGATGAGAAGGTCGTAATTTTAAAGGTTAAAGCCTGATCAGAAAGAGGTGAGCTCCGATGATTATGTCAGTGGAAGAATTCCGGATATACGTTCCAACGGCAGAAAATATGGATGATGGTGCCCTGAAAGGAAAATTACAGGCAGTGGAGCTTCTGATCCGGAAATATACGAATAATAATTTTCAGGATAGGAATAGGCGCTTTTATACTGGGATAGCAGATGGAGTATTCACCAAAGCATATCCATATATCAAAAAAGGGGATACAGTTCAGATTTCAGAATCAAAACTGAATAATGGGCTGTATCTCTTTTCAAATAATATGGAGCTTATGGATGAAGAACATTGCATGGTGACAAAAGTAGTGTACCCGATGGATGTAAAAATGGGAGCTGCGAATATGTTGAAATGGGATCTTGAGAACCGTGATAAGGTCGGAATACAGTCTGAAACAATCTCACGGCACGCTGTGACGTATTTCAACATGGATGGTGACAATTCTACCGTCGGATATCCAAAGTCCCTGGTAGGCTTTTTAAAGCCTTACAAGAAAGCACGATTCTGAAAGGTGGTGGAAGGATGATAGGTGGAAATACAATCGCACAGCTGCAGATCAGTACATCTGAGAAAACTGAAATTGGTGCCGGAGTGAAACGCTGGTCAACGGTTTTGGAACTTTCCGGATTTCTGGATCTTTCTTCCGGTGACAGCAAATACACCACCTACAATGCCAAGGTGCAGGAATCATCTCATATTTTTATCTGTGACTGGAAGCCGGTTGATGTGTCGATCAAGGCGGAGAACAGCCGGTTGCTGGTAAATGGCAGTGCATATGATGTCATGCTGATCGATGATCCGATGGGGTTACACCGGCAGCTTGAAATCTATCTGCAGTACAGAGGTGGTCAGTAATGTCAGTGAAATTTGAAGATAATTCCATCAAAGTAAAGGCTGCGTTAAATCATGCCACTATCCAGTGGCTGTACGAAGCATCCGGTGAACTGGAAGCGCAGGTAAAGCGGAATACCAGAGTTGACACGGGACAGACAAAAGGTTCCTGGACCTATAAGGTGGATGAAGCAAACGGTGAGGCAATGGTCGGCAGCCCGCAGGAAAATGCGATCTGGGAAGAGTTTGGAACCGGCCAGTATGCATTGAATGGTGATGGCAGAAAGACAGAATGGAAATATAAAGACCGTTCTGGAAATTGGCATACCACAACCGGTAAAAAGCCAACCAGGGCACTGAATAAGGCTTTCAATTCGTCGAAAGTGAAATTGAAGAAGCTGCTGGAAGCAATGCTGAAAGGAATGGGATAATGACAAATGCAGGATTAAAATTTATAAATGATGCAATGGCATCAGCACAGATTCCATATGAATTTATGGAATATACATCATCCATTGATTCCATTTCTGCATACTGGGTAGGTGAATATAACGAGGTTGAGTCATTTAACGAAGACGGACAGCAGGAAACGCAGTTTATTCTGACCGGCACGGGAAAAGAATGGGATGAACTGGAAGCGCAAAAGAACAAAATCAAAAAGTTATTCCCTGGCATACAGGGCAGAAGGGCAATTCTTGGGGATGGATCAGGGATTGCTGTTTTTTATGGAAATGCATTCCCGATTGCAACGGTGGATGGATTCCTGAAACGGATACAGATTAATTTAACAGTGAAAGAATGGAGGACAGAGTAAATATGGCAGCAGATTGGACTGAATTTGCAGTATCAGGTGTATCAGAGACCACACCGCAGAACATCATGCTTGGTGCAGGTACTTTGTATAAGAATTTTACCTATGAAAAAGCGCAGAACAAATGGAAAGGAACGATCCTTGGTGCGACTTCCGGTGGCAATAAGCTGACAATCAAACCGGAGACAACGGATATCCCTGTTGATGGTGTTACAGTCAAAGCAAAAGGACTGGTTCAGAAGATCGGTGAGACAGCACAGATTGAAACAAATATGGTGGAGATCACGAAAGAGTTCCTGCAGTCCACGGTGATCGGACAGACTGGAACATCGGAAGACGCCAGATTTGATGTGATCGAATCCAAGGCACTGATTGAGGATTCTGATTATATCGAAAACTTTGCCTTTGTAGGATTTAAGACAAACGGCAGCCCGATCATTATCGTCTTTGATTATGCAATCTGTACAGATGGTCTTGAATCAGACAACAAAGACAAGGAAGCGTCTGTGATCCCGGCAACCTTCCAGTGTGTGGCTGATCTGGTAGCTGGCGGCAGCACAAATAAGCTTCCGTATCATATCTATGTGCCGAATGCATCTGCAACACAGGCCACACAGGGAACACAGAAAGCGGTAAAAGCGTAGGAGGTAGTTGAACAATGAGTGAAACAGTTGTAGAAACAGTTGAATCAACAGTTGATGAAACTGAAAAGAAGTATGAGTTGAGACCGTTGGCAGCTTCTGACCTGGGAATGGTGTGCAAAATCATTTCTGAAATCGGTGTGAGACAGTTCAAAGAGTGTTTCAATGTCGACCAGATCAAAGAAAGCATGAAAGCAGATGCGGATGGAGCTGAAGAAACAGAAGATTCCAAGGAGGCAAAGGATGCAAAACTGGAATCCATTGGTTTCAGTGTAGTATTTGACATTGCCGGTATTGTGATTTCCAATATCCCGGCAGCAGAAGCTGATATTCAGAAATTCATCGCTTCTCTGACCGGATTGAGTGTGCCGCAGGTACGGGCATTATCGCTGGCAGACTATGGCGAGATCATTCTGGATGTGGCCACAAACGAGGATTTCAAAGATTTTTTCAAACGTGTCATGAAATTGTTCAATCGATAGGATACATCAAATATATGGATTTGCTGTCTCAAAGATATGCAGATCCATATTTGATTTTAGATGATTTTATTCGATTGCAGCAGCTTCATGGTTTTTTGGAAACGATCATGCAGAGCATTGCAGAAGAAAAGGTGCAGGACATCCGGTGGGAATATTATCTGCATAAGGTATGGGATATGTCCTTTGAAGAGTATATTGCAGCCTGCGACAGAGAAGCAAGGCCAGCGCAGACACCGACATTGGAGAAGGAGGACATTGTGCAGATCATCGAGGATTCAAACAGTATTCTGGATGGATTTGTATTGGAACCATAATTCTGAACATGGAAAGAAGGTGAGAAATAGTTGGAATTATTTAAACTTTTTGGAACGATTGCCATAAATAACGGCGATGCAAATAAGGCGATTGATGATACGACAGGGAGAGCTGAGAAATCCGAATCCAGAATGAGCAGTGCTTTTAAAAAGATTGGTGCTGCGATCACTACCTACTTTGCAGTAGATAAGTTGGTTTCCTTTGGAAAATCCGTAGTGGATACCACAGCCTCTTTTGAAGATGGCATGCTGAAAGTACAGTCCCTGTCTGGGGCAACGCAGGATGAGTACCAGAAGTTGTCTGATGCAGCCTTAAATTATGGCTCCACAACGGCTTGGACGGCTAAAGATGTTTCAGATGCAATGGGTTACATGGCTTTGGCAGGTTTTGATACAAATGAAATTCTGGAATCGACATCCGGAATGCTTTCTCTGGCATCTGCATCCGGTGAAGATCTGGCTACGGTTACAGATATTCTGACCGATTCCATGACGGGATTTGGAGACAGCGCATCGGATGCAAGTCGATATGCGGATGTACTGGCTACGGTCCAGGCAAAGTCAAATACCACAGTCGGTGATCTGGGAGAAGCATTTACCTATGTTTCTTCACTGGCAGGTACCTATAAGTATTCTCTGGAAGATGTATCGGCTGCCTTGGGAACGATGGCAAATGCCGGAGTAAAAGGCTCCATGGCAGGTACTTCGTTATCCAGTATCATTACTCGACTGGGAACCAATACCAGTGGTGCACGAGATGCAATTAAAGCACTGGGAGTTGAATTTTACAACCAGGACGGTACAGCCCGTAGCCTGGGAGATGTCATCAAAGATCTGTGTGATGCGACAGAGGGCATGGATGTGGAACAGAAAGCCGCTCTCGCATCAACGGTGGCCGGTGCGGAAGCACAGAAAGGCTTACTTGCCATTTTAAATCAGGGATCCGGAGCATATACAGATCTTCAGGAAAAGCTGAATAACTGTACCGGAGCGGCCAATGATATGGCTTCCAATATGGAGGCTGGTCTTGGCGGAGCCATCAGAAGTATGTCATCTGCATGGGAAGGGTTCAAAATCAATCTGGGAGAGAAATTTGAGGAACCTCTTGGAAATGCAATCCGGAGTGCAGCATCCTGGCTGTCAGAAACGGCGACACCGAAGCTTATGGATTTTATTGACCGGGCAGTGGAAGGATTCGGAAAATTAAAGGAACACCTCCAGCCGGCCGTTGACAAGATAAAGGATGCATTTGATCATCTGGTCACAGCTCTCGCACCGATCAAAGAGAAAATAGATGAATATGTATCCAGCGGCAAGGCAGCGGAGGATGCATCAAATCTATTGGATACAGCATTAGATCTGGTTGTTGGTGCAATTGAATTGGTTGCAGATAGTATCAATGTCCTGAGTAATTTTATCGAAAATATCATTCAGGGATTCAAGGACATGAAGCAGTGGTGCAGCGAAAATAAGACTGCGTTGGAATTATTGGCAGTGGCAGCAGGAACGATTACTGGATTGATCATTGCGGCGAATGCCGGTCAGATTGCCCTGAATGCAACTATGGGAATTGCAAATGGCCTACTGATTGCCGGATCCGTAGCGGAAGGTATCATGAGCGCAGCAACCACCCTCTGGTCTGGTGTGTGTACCGTAGCTACCGGGGCAACCACGGCTCTTGGCGCAGCATTTACATTTCTTACATCACCGATTGGTCTTATCATCATTGCGATTGGAGCGGCGATTGCAGTAGGAATCCTGCTGTATAAGAACTGGGACAAGATCAAGGAAAAGCTGTCTGAACTTTGGAAACATGTCAAAGAGATATGGGAGAAGATCCGCACAGCGATTGTTGGGAAAATGGAGGAGATCAAAGAAAAAGTCGAAAGCGGATTCAATGCGGTCAAGGAAACGGCGGAGAACATCTTCAACGGAATCAAAGATTTTATTTCAACAGTGTGGGAAGGCATCAAAAATGTAGTAAAATTTGCACTTTTATTCATCGGTGAGCTGATGTCTGCAGTTTTCCAGATCATTACCGTTCCGTTCCGGTTCATCTGGGAGAACTGCAAAGACACTATCATTGAAATCTGGGATGCAATCAAAGAAAAAATTGATACCGTAGCAAATGCAGTAAAGGATGTGATCGAAACCGTATGGAAGGCCATTGTGGACTTCCTGACACCTATTCTGCAGGCGATATATGAACTGTTCCAGTTTGTATGGGACAAGATATCAGCAGCCATCACAACGGCGCTGACGATCATACAGACGGCAGTGACGACCATATGGAATGCCATCGTAACATACCTGACACCGATCCTGGAAACAATAAAGGGAGTTATCCAGACAGCCTGGGATGCTATCAAAGCGGTGATCACGACTGTACTTGGAGCGATCCAGACAGTAATTACAACGGTATGGAACGCGATTAAAACGGCAATATCGACGGTACTGGATGCCATCAAGTCAGTGATCACGACCGTGTGGGATGCTATCAAGTCGGTTGTTACGACGGTAATGGGTGCCATTAAGGGAGTGTTCACGGCCGCATGGGATGCAATAAAAACAGTTGTAAGTAATGCAGTTAATGGAGTAAAAAATATTCTGCGGGATAAGCTGAATGAAGCAAACGAGGTTGTAACGAATGTACTTGGCAAGATTAAAGATAAGTTCAAGGAGATTTTTGATAAAGTAAAAGATGTTGTCAAAAATGCCATCGATAAGATCAAAGGCTTTTTCGATTTTGAATGGTCTTTGCCGAAGTTAAAATTGCCGCATCCGAAGATTGAAGGCGAGTTTAGTTTGAATCCTCCATCAGTACCGCATTTTAGCATTGACTGGTATAAAAAGGCAATGAATGATCCGATTTTAATGACAAAACCGACTGCGTTTGGAATTAATAATGAAGGACAGATCATGGCTGGCGGTGAGGCCGGCGATGAAGTTGTAAGTGGTGCTTACAAGTTGAAAATGATGATCTCAGATGCGGTGGCGGAACAGAATGAAGGTATGATAACAATCCTTTCCAAAATTCTTGACGCAATTCTTGCCATTGATGAGAATATGGGCGGAAATCTGCGGCAAGCACTGGAAGGGGCAAGTATTGCGATAAATCGAAGAGATTTTGCACGGTTAGTAAACGAGGTGAAGTAATATGCTGGAAGAACTTATTTATAAAAATCATAGGAATGAAGAACTTTTGTTTGGAAAAAAGAATATTTTTGCAAATGAAAATGATCTTCATGATTTTGCCTGGAGCATAACTTCAAAAAGCAATAAAATAACCGGTTTTAACAAGGGGATTGTAACCAGGACAATTCCTGCGATTATTCAATGCGATTACGAGACGGATGGCACAGCAATCAGAAATGCCATGTTTGAGTGTACAGAAAAAGATGTATTGGCCATGGAATATGGAAGAATTGTGATCGGTGATTATTATCTGCAGTGTTACATTACGGCTTCCAAAAAAACCGATTATTTGATCCGTAAAGGGTATATGCGGATATCACTGGAAATATCAACAGATCGCCCGTACTGGGTAAGAGAATCAAAATACACCTTCCAGCCACAGGAAGCATCTGGCAGTGGAAATAATATGGACTATCCACACGATTATCCGTTTGACTATTACAACGGGATGTCCAGCCGGATCCTGTTGAACGAAGCCATCTCGGATGCAGATTTTGAACTGACGGTCTATGGTCCCTGCGAAAATCCGGAGATTCTGATCGGCAGCCACAAGTACCATGTGAACTGCCAGTTGGAGACGGGGGAGTATCTTGTCATTAATTCGCTGAGTAAAAAGATATACAAAGTGAAAAATGACGGTGAGCAGGTCAATCAGTACAACCTGCAGGACAGAGACTGGTATGTGTTTCAGAAGGTTGCTTCCGGAAGTCATTCCGTGTCCTGGAGCGGGCTGTTTGGGTTTGACATCACCATGTATGAGAGGAGGTCTGAGCCAAAATGGACTTGATTCACGAAGATTCCAATCACGCAATGCTTGGGGCGATTGATCGATACGAATTGGATCTGGCTTTCGGATCAGATGAAAACGATTTTGAGTGCACCATGGCAATTTCCGATCATTGCTGCAGTATCGGTGATTATCTGGCAATGCAGGATGTAGTGAACGGGCATGTGAAATATACGGAGTATGGTGGCCGGATCGATGGTGTTTGCGTGGATACTGGAAAAGAGACGGTTACCTATTCCGGAAGGACCTGGCAGGGGATACTGTCCAAGAAGATAGTGTGTCCGGATGACGGGCAGGATTATCTGGTGTTATCCGGAGACGCCAATGAGGTGTTGGGATTTCTGATACAGCGCATTGGAGCTGGAGATCTGTTTGAGACACCCAGCGAGAAAGCAGGCATCACAATCACTTCATATCAGATGGATCGTTATATTGATGCATACACAGGCATGCGGAAGATGTTAAAATGCGCCGGCGCAAAACTGGTCATGTATTATCGTGAAGGAAAGGTGCATTTGTCTGCGGTACCTTTGGTGGATTATAGCCAGGATGAAGAGTGGGATTCTGACCAGATGAATTTTCAGATCAGCAGCAATGAACGGCCGGTAAATCATCTGATCTGCCTGGGAAAAGGAGACCTCAGTGAGCGGATGGTCCGGCATCTGTACATGGATGTGCGGGGAAATATATCAGAAACACAGACGTTTTTCGGCGTGGATGAAGTGACAGAGACTTACGACTATTCCAACGTGGAATCAGAGGAAGAGTTGATTACCGGCGGTACACAGCGACTGCAGGAAACTTGGGCGGCAGCAAATACGTTGGAAACAGATTTTGAAAATAATACAGAGTATGATGTCGGTGATATCGTGGGAGCACGGGAGACAATTACTGGAGTTACGATAAAACGAGACATCGTGAAAAAGATACTGAAAGTCAACAGCAGTGGCATCAATGTAGAATGTCAAATTGGAGAATAGGAGCGTGATGAAATGGCAGTGGAAATTATTACAGGGCACACCGGAAAAGAACATGTGACAGCGGAAGCAGCCGGAGCATTACATGCCGGAGTGATCGGAACAGGGAAATACGTCCTGGCCGGCGGTAATCAGTTTGCAGCGGAGATTGTATCAAATAACCTGATTAAGATTAAATCCGGTGAGCTGGTCAACCAGGGACGGCACATGCGCATCCCGGTGAACAGTTATGAGGAAGTGACCATTCAGAATGGTACGCAGAAGATGTACCGGAGTGATTTAATAGTGATGCGTTATAAAAAAGATACCAGTTTACAGGTAGAATCGGCGGAACTTGTGGTGATCAAAGGGAAAGCCAGTTCATCCATTCAGACGAGTGTTCCGAGTTATGTCAATGGAAACATTTTGTCCGGAGCAACGCAGGATGATTTCCCGTTGTACCGGGTATCACTGAGCGGTCTGACGATTACAAGCGTGACGAAGCTGTTTTCTGTGTCGCCGACAATCGAGATGTTGTCGAAACGGATGGACGATATCGGAAAGGTCAGTACGGCAAAGTTATTAACAGAATTTCAATGTGAAACCAACATGATCACTAAAACGGCGGATGGGATGGTTTCGCTGTCTGTGTATATGCACACGGGTGCTATCGGAGGCAATGCAGGAACGTGGTGGACTGCCGGCACGATTCCGGAAGGGTACAGGCCGAACAGCATTGTATATGGGACAGGCATGGTATGCGGAGATGGTTGGCTGAATGCGGTACCTACAGCTTTCATGATTTCTAATGGATTGCTGTATTTGTATGGACAGAATTCAGCAGCAACCATGCTGGTGATCAACATGACGTATGTCGCAATGGGAAGTGTGGTAGCATGAGAATAAAGGCGCTGATCCGATGATTGCGATTGATGAGCCGATAGCGTAGGCAGAGGGGAGTGATGAAAAAAAGTGAATGATTTACTACTGCAATCATACTATGTAGCCCTCCCAATCATACTAACGGCATTGATGGGTTACATAGTATGGTTGCTGAAAAAGCAGAAAAGGGACAGGGATGCAAACAGCAAGGGAACCATGCTGCTTCTGCGTGTACAGCTGATTGAATATCATGATAAATATATGAGGCTTGGAGAAATCCCATCTTATGCTTACGAGAATTTCAATGAGATGTATGATGCATATCATAAATTAGGTGGAAATGGAATGGTGACAAAAATGAAACAGGAAATTGAAGAATTGCATTTTAAAAAGAAAGGACAGTAAAATGACAGATTTAGGATTTTTAGCAGATTTCATGATTCCGGTAATCGTAGGGATTTGCCTGTGTGTTGGCTATGTGATCAAAAAATGGGTAAAAGACGTGGATAACAAATACATTCCGACAGTGTGTGCACTGTTGGGAGTGCTATTGGCCATCTGGATCAACGGGTGGATCATTTCGTCATCCGTTATTTTAAGTGGATTATTCAGTGGTCTGGCATCCACCGGATTGCATCAGCTGTTCAAACAGTATATCGAAAAGAAAGAAGGTAATGAGTAATGACAGCAATTAGTGTACATGCCGGACACAACCCGGCAGGAAAGACCGCCTGCGGAGCAGTAGGCTTACTGGATGAGTCAAAAGAGAACCGTCTTATCGTGGAAGAAGTGATCAACATCATGCGCAGCTATGGCTGGACCGTCTACAATGATACTGTAGACAACGGAAGCAGCCAGAACGATGTCTTAAATAAGATCGTGGCAAAGACCAACGCGCACAGCGTAGGTTTTTCCATTTCCTTCCACTTAAACTCCGGACGGAACGACTATCCGGGAGACGGTCGCATCGGCGGTTTCGAAGTGTGGGTAAATGCGATGAACAAAGGAAAACCGGAGCTGGCAGAGCGGATCCGTACCAACATGCGAGGCCTGGGCTTTACAGACCGTGGCACGAAGATCAGTAAAAATCTCAAAGTGCTGAACAAAACCAATGCACCGGCGCTCTTACTGGAAATTTGCTTTGTGGATGACCGGGACGATTACGACTTATATCAGAGCGTAGGCTATAAGACTATCGCCAAAGCCATCGCTTATGCAATCATGAACAAACCTATGCAGGAGGTAGACATGAACAAGGTGATCGGAAGAGTTGCAGATCAGGCTGCAGCTGACGGTAACTGGTATTATTATGAGAATGGTCAGATCGTAAACAAGACTACCGTGGCACCAAATGAAAACGGCTGGTGGTTTGTCCGGGATGGAAAGGTGGACTTTACCTACACCGGAATCGCCCAGAATGAAAACGGTTGGTGGCGTATCGTAAACGGAAAAGTAGATTTCAACTGCAACAGCGTGGAATCCAATGAGTACGGCTGGTGGAAATTATCCGGCGGCAAGGTAGACTTTGGTTTTACAGGTATTGCTGGAAACCAGTATGGTGCATGGTTTGTCCGCAATGGAAAAGTCGACTTTGATTATTCTGGAAACATTACTGCCAGAGTTGAAAAAGGGCGGGTAATCGTGTAATATAATCATATAAAAGTT
>OGDN01002387.1_pt1 | contig 24544 bp, 19 predicted proteins | sample 1570271 | NCBI WGS metagenome assembly OGDN01 (sample SAMEA4384481, study PRJEB24528) | human gut metagenome | reverse complement strand
CAGGTCTTGCAGTAATCGGAGCTGGTTTGGGTATTGGTAAGATTGGTGGTTCGGCTATGGAAGCTATCGCACGCCAGCCGGAAGCCTCGGGTGACATCCGTATGAATATGATTATCGCCGCCGCCTTGATCGAAGGTGTGGCTCTGTTGGCGGTAGTGGTATGTCTGTTGGTGTTCTTCCTCTAATGGATTTCAATGCTGAAATGTTCAGCTGCGAAATCGTAAATTGTAAATTGTAAAATTGTAAATAAAATTATGTCATTACTATTACCTGATAGTGGCCTGTTGTTCTGGATGTTTGTCGCATTCGGGGTTGTGTTCGTGATATTGGCAAAATACGGTTTTCCCATCATCATCAAGATGGTGGAAGGCCGTAAAACCTATATCGATCAGTCCTTGGAGGTGGCAAGAGAAGCCAACGCCCAGTTAGCTCATTTGAAGGAGGAGGGCGAGGCGCTTGTGGCTGCTGCCAACAAGGAACAAGGACGAATCTTGAAGGAAGCAATGGAAGAACGTGACAAGATTGTTCATGAGGCCCGTAAGCAAGCAGAGATAGCTGCGCAAAAGGAGCTTGACGCAGTGAAACAACAAATCCAGATAGAGAAAGACGAAGCTATCCGTGACATCCGTCGCCAGGTAGCCGTGCTTTCTGTCGATATCGCCGAGAAGGTGCTCCGCAAGAACCTTCAGGACAAAGAATCCCAGATGGGTATGATCGACCGGATGCTGGATGAAGTATTAACCCCTAATAAGAACTAAGTAAAATGGAAGTCGGAGTACTCTCAATGCGATATGCCAAAGCGATGATCGAATATGCGCAGGAGAAAGGTGTGGAGGATAGACTCTACAACGAGTTCTTCATATTATCTCACAGCTTTCGTACCCAGCCGGGTTTGCGTGAGGCGCTTGATAATCCTGTCATCTCAATAAAGGATAAGTTGGCACTGGTATGTACGGCTGCCGACGGTGACGGTAAATCAAGCAGAGAGTTTATCCGTTTCATTACGCTGGTTCTGCGAAACAGGCGCGAAGGCTATTTACAGTTTATCAGCCTGATGTACCTGGACCTCTACCGGAAACTGAAACACATCGGAGTAGGCAAGCTGATTACGGCTGTCCGGGTGGACAAGGAGACGGAAAACCGCATCCGTTCCGCAGCAGCGCATATTCTGCATGCCCAGATGGAACTGGAGACTGTGATTGATCCCTCGATAGAAGGGGGCTTCATCTTCGATATCAACGATTATCGGCTTGATGCAAGCATTGCTACGCAGTTGAAACGAGTGAAACAACAGTTTATTGATAAGAATAGGAGAATTGTATAATGTCTGAAAATATAAGAGTAAGCGAAGTATCCGATATATTGCGCAAGCAGCTCGAAGGAATCAATACCAACGTGCAGCTTGACGAGATCGGTACGGTGCTCCAGGTGAGCGACGGAGTGGTACGTATCTACGGATTGCGGAATGCCGAAGCCAACGAATTGCTGGAGTTTGACAACGGCATTAAAGCCATTGTGATGAACCTCGAAGAGGACAACGTGGGTGCCGTTTTGCTGGGCCCTACCGACAGAATCAAGGAAGGCTTTATAGTAAAACGTACCAAGCGCATTGCCTCTATCCGTGTGGGCGAAGGTATGTTGGGACGTGTTATCGACCCACTGGGCGAACCGCTTGACGGAAAAGGTCTGATTGGTGGCGAGTTGTATGAAATGCCGTTGGAACGTAAAGCGCCGGGAGTGATTTACCGTCAGCCTGTGAACCAGCCTTTACAAACTGGTTTGAAGGCAGTAGACGCCATGATCCCTATCGGACGCGGACAGCGTGAGCTGATTATCGGTGACCGTCAGACAGGAAAGACCTCGATCGCGATTGATACGATTATCAATCAGCGCAATAACTTCTTGGCAGGCGATCCGGTGTACTGTATCTATGTGGCTATCGGTCAGAAAGGATCTACGGTCGCTTCTATCGTCAATACGCTCCGCGAGTACGGTGCGATGGATTACACGATTGTGGTGGCTGCTACGGCAGGCGATCCGGCTGCATTGCAGTATTATGCACCGTTTGCAGGTGCTGCCATCGGTGAATATTTCCGTGATACCGGTCGGCATGCGCTGGTGGTGTATGACGACCTTTCAAAGCAGGCGGTTGCCTATCGGGAAGTTTCGTTGATTCTTCGCCGTCCGTCCGGACGTGAAGCGTATCCGGGTGATATCTTCTACCTGCACTCCCGTCTGTTGGAGCGTGCGGCAAAGATTATCAAGGAAGAGGATGTGGCGCGTGAGATGAACGACCTTCCGGAAAGTTTGAAAGGCATCGTGAAGGGTGGCGGCTCACTTACGGCTCTGCCTATCATCGAGACACAGGCAGGAGACGTTTCGGCATATATCCCTACAAACGTGATTTCGATCACCGACGGACAGATATTCCTCGAAACGGACTTGTTCAATCAAGGTGTCCGTCCGGCTATCAACGTCGGTATCTCTGTATCCCGTGTAGGTGGTAACGCCCAGATCAAGGCAATGAAGAAGGTGGCCGGAACATTGAAGATGGATCAGGCGCAGTATCGTGAACTGGAAGCTTTCTCCAAATTCAGCAGTGATATGGATCCTATTACGGCAATGACTATCGATAAGGGACGTAAGAACGCGCAGTTGCTCATTCAGCCCCAATACAGCCCGATGCCGGTGGAACAACAGATTGCTATCCTGTATTGTGGTACGCACGGTCTGCTCCACGATGTTCCTTTGGAAAACGTACAGGACTTCGAACGCAGCTTCATCGAATCTCTGCAACTCAACCATCAGGAAGATGTACTGGATGTTTTGAGAACCGGTGTGATAGACGATAACGTAACCAAGGCTATCGAAGAGACTGCCGCTATGGTTGCCAAACAATATTTATAGAAATGAAGAATGAAGAATTAAGAATGAAGAATGGGCTGCGCTGTCAAGGCGTTGCTCTCTTCCTCTTTATTCTTTTCGGTTAGTACAAAAATGGGTACTGCACAGTAAATTCTTCATTCCTCATTCTTCATTCTTAATTTAAAAAGTTATGGCTTCACTGAAAGAAGTAAAAACCAGAATAAATTCGGTAAAGAGTACCCGAAAAATCACTTCAGCAATGAAGATGGTGGCTTCTGCCAAACTACATAAGGCACAAGGAGCCATTGAGAATATGTTGCCTTATCAAAGGAAGCTGAACAAGATTTTGACCAACTTCCTGAGTGCGGATCTTCCCATTGAATCTCCTTACATAAAGGCAAGGGAAGTGAAGCGGGTGGCAATTGTTGCCTTTTCTTCGAATACATCGCTCTGTGGTGCTTTTAATGCGAATGTCATTAAGATGTTGCTACAAACGGTTGGTGAGTTCCGTACATTGGGACAGGACAATATTCTGATATTCCCGGTAGGAAAGAAGGTGGATGAAGCAGCGAAACGTCTGGGATTCCAACCACAGGAAACTTCTGCGACGCTTTCTGACAAACCTTCGTATCAGGAGGCTTCCGAGTTGGCACATCGTCTCATGAAAATGTACATCGCCGGAGAAATAGATCGGGTAGAGCTGATTTATCATCACTTCAAATCAATGGGGGTACAGATTCTGCTTCGCGAAACTTATTTGCCTATCGACCTGACACACATAGTGGACGGGGAAGAGAAGCAAAAGGAAGAGGAAGTACAAGGAGGGGAAATTGCGAATGATTACATCATCGAACCCTCTGCGGAAGAACTGATCGCTAACTTGATTCCGACGGTATTGAGCCAGAAACTCTTTACGGCTGCTGTAGATTCAAACGCTTCGGAACATGCTGCACGTACATTGGCCATGCAAGTGGCTACGGACAATGCGAACGAGCTGATTCAAGATTTGACGAAGCAATATAATAAGAGTCGTCAGCAGGCTATTACAAACGAATTGTTGGATATTGTGGGTGGTTCTATGCAGTGATGTTCTTTCTTTTGTCTTGAAACAAAAGAAAGAACCAAAGAAAAATTCAAGGCTTACTTTTTTCTCCTACTCGCTTCCTTCACTACGCTAAAGGGCAGAAACTCGCTACGCTCAAACAGTCTGCCCTTCTTGACGCTTCGTTGCGGGCACTCGCTTGACGGAGAAAAAAGTAGGCCGGAGAACCTTGCGGTGTGGTTGTTGTATATAATTTTGTATAATGGATGTGCTGTAGTTTTTCTTGAGGGAGGGGGGATGTTATAATGTGGGGTTGGTATGACGAGTATTTGTGAGGTTTTAGATTGGCTAGGTGTGTTATTGTTTTTAATTCTATTTATCTAATGCCTTTTTCTTTTTGATCTTTCTTTTTGATTCTTTTTCTTTTGTCTTGATGCGAAAGAAAAAGAATATTCAGTACCTTTACCGGAAATTAGAAGAGACATGGAAAATAATCCAGAACTACAACTTGCTTGGCAGTTCATTGAAAATACAGGCACACATCTGTTTCTTACCGGAAAAGCCGGAACTGGAAAAACTACATTTCTAAAACGACTGAGAGAACATACACCCAAACGCATGGTCGTATTGGCTCCCACGGGGATTGCAGCTATCAATGCTGGAGGGGTAACGATTCATTCTTTTTTTCAGTTGTCTTTTGCGCCGTTTGTGCCGGAAACGACTTTCAATTCTGCCCAGATGCACTACCGTTTCAGCAAAGAGAAACGGAATATTATCCGCAGCATGGATCTGCTTGTCATCGATGAGATCAGTATGGTACGTGCAGATTTGCTGGATGCTGTGGATGCGGCTTTACGTCGTTATCGTGACCGTGAAAAGCCCTTTGGTGGGGTGCAGTTATTGATGATCGGAGACTTGCAGCAGCTAGCACCTGTGGTGAAAGACAGTGAGTGGGAGTTGCTGAAGAATCACTATGAGACACCCTACTTCTTTGCCAGCCGTGCATTGAGAGAGACAGTATATATGACGATTGAACTGAAAAAAGTATATCGTCAGAGTGATACTTTCTTCCTTTCTTTACTGAATAAGATACGCGAGAATAAAGCGGATGATGAAGTGTTGAATGAACTGAACCGCCGTTATCAGCCCGGTTTTCATCCCCGGAAGGAAGAAGGCTATATCCGGCTGACAACGCATAACTATCAGGCACAACAGGTGAATGACCGTGAACTGGCATCTTTGCCCGGACGGGCTTATAGCTTTCGGGCTGAGGTAGAGGGAAATTTCCCGGAGTACTCGTATCCTGCCGACGAAGTGCTGACCATCAAGGAAGGTGCACAGATTATGTTCCTTAAAAACGATGTTTCGTCGGAAAAACGGTATTATAATGGTATGATTGGCGAAGTGGTGAGCGTAGATGCAAAGGGGATGACTGTATGCGGAAAAGATAGTATGTATGTTTTTCAGTTGCTGCCCGAAGAATGGGGGAATTATAAATATGTGCTGAACGAAGATACAAAGGAAATTACGGAAGAAATAGAAGGAGTATTCCGGCAATATCCCATCCGTCTGGCATGGGCTATCACCATTCATAAAAGTCAGGGCTTGACGTTTGATCGAGCCATCATTGATGCCCGTAACTCCTTTGCACATGGCCAAACGTATGTAGCGTTGAGCCGTTGCAAGACCTTGGAAGGAATGGTACTGGAAACTCCTTTGCGCAGAGAAGCGATAATCAGTGACAGTATTGTAGATGATTTTACGAAGAATGTGGAACAGAATAAACCGGGAAGCAAGCAACTGAATGATATGCAGAAAGCATATTTTTATGATTTGCTGAGTGATTTGTTTAACTTTTATTCATTGGATCAGGCATACAAGCGATTGCTCCGTTTAATGGATGAGGACCTTTATAAACTTTATCCGAAGCAGCTTGCCGAATATAAAGCATTGGCTTCTCACGTGAAGGAAAGAGTAGTGGAGGTTTCCCTGCGTTTCCGCAATCAGTATACGCGTCTGATCAATGAAGGGGAGGATTATGCGACAAATCAGGAGTTGCAGCAGCGGATTTGCTCGGGAGCTGCCTATTTCCGTAAAGAGTTAGAGCCTGTCCGTGAGTTGTATGATAAGACGAGCATGCCTCTTGACAATAAAGAATTGCGGAAGCAACTAAATGAGCGTTTGCAGGCATTGGATGATGCTTTATGGATTAAGGAGTCTCTCTTGGAGGCGATGCAGACAGAGGCTTTTACTGTCACGGGCTATCTGAAACGGAAAGCAAAAGTGATGTTGAGTCTTGAAGGAGATACGGCTTCTTCCGGTTCTTCGGCCAAAGCTCCGAAGGAGAAAAGAGAGCGTAAGGAGCGTACCCGAAGCAATTCCGGAAAGGTAAAAGTGGAGGTTCCGACGGATATTTTGCATCCGGAACTATATCGTGCTCTGTCGGAATGGAGGACGGCAAAGACACGTGAAGTGAGTATGCCGGCTTATGTGATCATGCAGCAAAAGGCACTGATGGGTATTGTAAATCTATTGCCTGATACACCGGGAGCTTTGGAAGCGATTCCTTATTTCGGAGCGAAAGGGGTGGAGAAGTACGGGCTTGAAATTTTGGGTATCGTACGTAAATACATGAAAGAGAATAGTCTGGAACGACCGGAGATATTTTCTTCTGTTTCGAATGAAGAGAATGCACGAGAGCAGAAGTTGGCAGCGCAACATCAGGAGAAAAAGGAGAAACAAAAGGAGAAGAAGAAAGATACAAAGCTGGTGAGCTACGAAATGTTCTGTCAGGGGATGACGATCGAAGAGATAGCCAAAGCCCGTGATTTGGTGACCGGGACGATTGCTACTCATTTGGAGTATTATCTCCGTGAGAATAAAATAAAGTTAGAGCAGGTAGTGTCAGCTGATAAGATAAAGAAGGTTCGGAATTATCTAGAAACACATGAATTTATGGGCGTGGTAGCTATTAAAGCCGCATTGGGAGATGAAGTCTCTTATGCTGATATTCGCTTTGTGTTGGCGACTACGGGACATTAATAAAATCATTTAAAGAGATATCCCCCTTTCTTATTTCCGGTTTTGAAATTGCAGGAGTAAGAGAGGGGGATGACTGTATAGTGAGTTACAGGTTATAGGTTACAGAAGAAAGAGACGAATACAGGTACACTGATATCGATCAGAATACCATGTAAAATAGCAATAGGAATCATTTCTTTTCCTGAATATCTGCTGATAGAAGGTAATAATACATCCATTGAATTGACACCGGCTGCTGAAATAGGAGCTAGCTTCCCGAAATACTTCTTGATGAGCGGTGTGCCCAGAAGTGCCATCATTTCACGGAAGATATTGGTGAGCAGGGCAATTGTGCCTAGCTCTGTAGCCAGCTGTATTCCGATGGTCGGTTCTTTAAACTGGGTAATCAGGATGGAAGACAGTGAATAGTATGCGAATCCGCTTCCCACTGCCATACAGTCGAATACACTCCATTGGCTTAGCAAAATACTTGCTAAGGCAGAAAACAGTAAGGTACCGGTAATGGTTCCTAGTGGGATCAACAGCATTTTCGGGTGTAAATGTGAGATGATCGCTTTCAGATTTTTGTTAGAACCGATACTGATTCCTACTTGCAGCATCAATGCGTATAGTATGTACATGGAAACGGTGTGCGTATCAAATTGGAATTTATTAAAAACTCCCATGATGCAGCCTACACAGAAAAAAACAATAACGATGAGACTTCCTTTCATTGTTTACCTCCTTTCTTGAAAAATAGTTGTAATACAAGTCGGGCAGCAAGCAAGCTCCCTAATACGCCGGATACGGCAAGAATGATTGCTTGCCATCCAAACTTACCGAGATTGTTCACAATCAGACTATTGGAACCGATGGACACTCCAAGGATAAAGAGTAACAGGAATATGGTAAGAGAAATGGTCTTTTCTGTCTTTTGCAAAATAGTCCAGTTACGCAATCCGTAGCCGATGCCGATTCCCAAAAACATGGTAGATATAATAGAGAACATATTGTAATATATTTTATTTGGTTAGGTTAAACAATTAATAAATAGCATGGATAATCCCCAAAAAGATACACATCTTATTGAAAATCAGATGAAAGTACTGCCTGTGAGTAATAAATAAATCAGTAGGCCGTTTGAGTAAAAATGGGGAAGGGGAATTTAGATGAATCCGCTGAACCAATGTACATGCACGCAACAAGACGTGCAGAAATTGGGAATTTCCGCATGGAATATAGTGGCGTTATGTAATTGTAATGTTTGATTCATTATTATACTTCTTAATTTGGGTGCAAAGATAAGAAGTTATTGCATATTTTCAAAATAAATATGCAATAATTAGAAAGGAAAAGGTTGTGTATCGGTTAATTATCCCATTCCATGAGAATCTCTTTTAGCATACGTGGCCGGTAGCCAAGTATTGTACGGGCTTTTGCAATGCTCATCCCACTAAAGCGGGGGCGGGGAGTTGCTTCTTTCATATCTTTAGTTGTAATAGGATGGATAAGTGAGCGGTCCAGTTTCATACAGTCCGCTACATGGAAAGCAATTTCCGCAATGGTCATACATTCATCACCACAGATATGAAAAATACCATTGGCAGTGTTCTCTATCAGACGTTGCACCCCGTCCGATACGTCACCGACATAGGTAGGGGTGCGCCATTGGTCGGACACCACACGGATCTCTTGCCCTGCATTCAAACGATTCATTACGAGCTGTACAATATTTCCATGTTGTCCCGGCAGTGCTTTCCCGTAGACAATCTCTACACGAACAATGGCGTAGTTACTGCAGATTTTGGCAATCCTATTCTCTCCTTTCCATTTGGTGAAACCGTAATAGTTGACCGGAGCGGGGAGGCTCTCTTCTGTATAAAGTTGCCCGGAATTTTCATCTATCTTTCCGTCAAAAACAAAATCTGTAGATAAGTGGATGAATCGGCTTTTGTATATTTCGCAGAGATATGCCAATTGCTCTACTGCTGTAACGTTCGTAAGATAAGCCTCTTCATGATGTGTTTCACAATAATCGGGGACGGATAAGGCAGAGCAATTGATGACTGCATCGGGTTGTGCTTTTTTAAAGAGATGCTTGATAGCTGCTTCATCCTGTATGTCTATTGTGACGAAATGATATTTACCGTCACCATTTGGAAGGATATCCGGATGCAGGGAGCATCCTGTTACGTTATATTGTTCCTTATTTGATAAGTCATTCAGTATCTGGCGTCCGGTGAATCCGTTTGCACCGATAATCAGTATATTCTTCATGGGTTATTTTTTATATTATCGTTCGTTTCAGTCAGCTGAATACGTTTGGGTTTAAAAGTATGGTTTTCTGTATTTATTCTCACAAAAGTAGAAAATAATTTCAAGTATGCAAATAACACTGATCTTAGGTAGAAGATGAAGTACGGACATAAAAAAAGGAGCAACGCCTTGCTCCAACCTTTGTTAACCTTAAATCTAATACTATGAAAAACACAATGCAAAGATACGTACTTCTGTGATATTAGCAAATTATCCAAGAAAATTCGTATGTTTTATAACATTGATTAAGAATTTGAAATTCCGATTCTATTTTTATTAAGAGATTTTCGGGCTTACTCTTTTATACTATAAGAAATATATCTTTATGTTATGAGAAATACATCCCGGTAACTTTAAGCGAAAGTAATATACTCTTATTAGAGATATGGGATATTAATGGGTAGCTGCATACCATGCTGTTCCTTTTTTTCCTGAAGCAAGCGTGTTAGTACTCGGATCGGAGATTGTAATGCCGGAAAATGTATTTATTTTCACTTTACCTCTGCTCATAGAATAGAAATATTCTGTATTTCTTTTGAATGGCACTGTGCGATTGAGCTGTTCGTTGAATTGTGCTACCAAAGTTTTATCGGGGCATAATTTTGAAACATAGTCGCCATAGTCAAAGAAGATGACCGGATTATATCCGTCTAATCTTTGTAAGGAACTGGTTAATGAAGAATCAAACGTATATTGATGATTAATCTCTTTCATAATAGCTGCCAGATTATCAAGTTCGGAGCAATCAGTGACGGCGATTGTTCCGCATGGCATCTCGCTATAATTGGAATAAAAGGAGTAGAAACCGTCACAGATACCCTCATAATCTACTTTTCCTATCAGATATTGACCAATTTCGGCGTATGGCATGCCGTACGCCATTACTTCACTTGTAGACCCTATCAGATAATCAGTCACATCTTTGAGATCATAGGCTACTTCTACACTCGACATATAGCAGTCATCGAATAATATATATTCCATTTTAAGTCCTGCATTGGAAATACCTTTGGCAAGTGTTGTTATATCAGTCTGATATTGAGGGTCCAATCCTCCGAAATAACGTGTCATTGGTACATTTTCGTACTCCCAGTGCATCTTGGTACGGAGACCGTTACGCGATTTGGAGTTTGACACGGGTATCCATCCCATACCGTGGCAGCCGATAACCATTGCATAACGTTTGGTAGGAGAATAGCGTTGAACGTCATTGAGGATGGATGTGATACCTTCTGCCGTTGTATATGCAGGGTCTGTATATTCCTTTAGAGTTTTACGTGCGCTTTTACCATTTTCATAGGTGAGTTCGAAAAGAGTGGCTTTCGTTGCTGTAGTACACATGAAGACAATCACCCGTTCATTCTTCAGTATATTTTTTCCGACTACACTTTCCAGGTCGCTGATATTCTGATAAAAATTGGATGTGAGGTTAGTAGACCACGGGAGATACATGAATACTGTCTGTTCTGTGGGAACTATAACTGGATCTTCCTTCTCGCATGAAGTCATGCCAAAAGAAAGGAACAGTATGACGATAACTGATTTTATCAAATGATAATATTTCCGCTCTGTTTTCATTGTTTTGTCAGAATTAAAATTACTTCTTGATATATAACGTAAAAAGAATACTTTTTGATTTATATAATCAAAATATAATCCGGATGTATCTTTTTAATAAGTGTTTCTGCAAATTTACCGAAAAATAATGTAACTCTGTATCTGTAAGTCCAATAGTTCGCATATAGACATAAAAAAAGGAGCAACGCCTTGCTCCAACCTTTGTTAAACTTAAATCTAATACTATGAAAAACACAGTGCAAAGATACGTACTTCTGTGATATTAGCAAATTATCCAAGAAAATTCGCATGTTTTATAACATTGATTAAGACTTTGAAATCTCAATTCTATTTTTATTAAGGAAAATTCAAAGTGACAAGCGTATCTCTCAAGGGTACGCTTATCACCAAACTTGATGTTATTTTAAGATACCTTCTGGCATTGTCGGATGAGTGGCTAATGTTCCAATAATTCGGTATTCAGTATCATCCTCTGTTATTTCCAGTTTTGGGCTGATAATTACATTGTTTCTTGTGGAATGATCTTTCTTTTGTGGAGTTTGTTGTTGCGTAAGTTTTTCCCAATTAATGTCTAAATAATATTGTATGATACTAAATACATTATTGCTAATTCCCCCGTTTTTGTACATTTCAAATCTGAACTGATGAATACTTGGAACTATCGTAGCATCTGTAAATTTGCCATGTTCATCTGACGAGTAGGTCAATGTCAAATATGGAGTGTAGTCGGTGGTCAAATCCGGGCCATCGGATTCTGGGTTTAGAGAAAAATTGTACGTACCTTTAGCTATAGGGGTATCAAAGACTTTATTATTAGAATGGATATACCGGAAGAAATAGCAATCACGTGCTTCATTGTTTATTAAATAGATGATGATACTCGATTCAAGAGCTGGATGATTACTGTCCTCTATCCCATAAGCAAGGTATTTGTCTATTACCTTTATTTTTAAGTCTTCTGTTTCTTGAGTTACGTTGTCAGTGATGGTTACTGTCGTTTCTCCTTTTTGTTTCCCATCCAGACGGAGATACCCTATTATTCCTTTATAGTTGTCTTTACTGAATTGGGCACTAAGAATGGCGGGATCTGCAACCGTCACACTGAGATTACCGCTTCCGCTAGAGATGCTGAAGCCATGTGACCCGCCTTTCATAACTTCGTACGATTTCTTTTCAATACGAAATGGCTGGATGTCCGGATCATCATTGTTGCAACTTACAAAATTGATTGTACAGAGGAGTAATAAGAATAGCTTCAAAAAATGTTTTGTTTTCATATACTTTATTTTTAGTCGTTTAGTTTATGTGCCTGTAAAAGTACAAAATATATTCAATAAGTAATAGGATGTCTGTGTTTATTTTTATGCCAATTATTATAAAAAATCAGTTAGGCATTCTGAAATCATTCGGTGGGCAACCGGTTATCTTCTTAAACAGGCGGCTAAAATACTGAGCATTCCGGAAGCCGAGTTCCTGCGCTATCTGGTTAAGCGGCTTATCAGTATTTATCAGCCAGTCTTTAGCTGTTTCGAAACGTTTGAACTGAAGATATTCTTTAAATGATTTTCCTGTTTCATATTCCAGCAAATCATTAAAATATGCAGGAGATAAATGGAGGCTTCCGGCACAATCTTCAATGGTAGGAAGGTCGGCGGATTGACTTTGTATCGTATGGAAATGATGATCTAAAAGACGATTGAACCGTCCGATAATCTGTTTGTTTGCTTCATTGCGGGTGATAAACTGGCGTTCGTAGAAGCGTTCGCAATAATCGAGCAATAGTTCGATATATTTAGAAATAATTTTTTGGCTATAGCAATCGATACAGCGTTGCAGTTCCTGGTTTATTTTATCCAGAAGTTCCAGTATAACCTGCTTCTCACGTAATGAAATATGCAGTGCTTCTTCGGGGCGATAAGAAAAGAAAGTATAGTCACGGATATTCGCTCCGAGGGCAGTGCCACAGATCAGGTCGGGATGAAACGCCAGTATCCATCCCTTAGAAGGACGCGTGTTGTTACTATCTTTCATGCTGATTGATTCTCCGGGAGTCAGGCAGATAAGTGTTCCGTCTGAGAAGTCGTAGTACTGATGTCCGTATCTGCATGCTTCACATTTGCATTCGCCCAACAGGATCGTATAAAATCCGAATTTAAAATCTGTATGGGATGATAGGTCGGCTTTTGAGAGGTCGATGACACTGACCAGAGGGTGCAGTGTCTTACCTCCCAAGCAACAATTGCATTGATGTACACTTCCTAATTTAAGTACTTTATCTCCCATGACGTAAATAATATCCTGATTTATGGAGCTGTTTTAGCTCTGTTGCTTATATTCGTTTGGTGTGCATCCGACATTCTTCTTGAACAACCGGCTGAAATGTTGCGGATACTGGAATCCCAGTTCATAGGCAATCTGGCTGACCGTCTGGTTACCTTCCAATATCCGTTCTTTGGCAAGTTCTATGATTCGGTACTGGATGTATTCCTGTGCTGTTTTTCCTGTTTCTTTCTTGATCAGGTCACCGAAATAATTGGGGGAAAGGCAAACTTTATCCGCAAAGTATTTGACAGAAGGAAGCCCTTCGGTAAGTGCAACTTGATTTTGAAAATACTCGTCCAATAACTGTTCAAACTTAACGATGATGTCTTTATTGGCTTGGTTGCGTGTGATGAATTGCCGTTCGTAGAAGCGCATGCAATAGTCGAGCAATAGCTCTATATTGCGGACAATAAGCTGTTTGCTATGTTTATCGATAGCATGTTCCAGCTCGATTTGTATTTTGTGAATACAGTCGGTCACAATTTCCTTTTCCTGTTCGGAGAGATGCAATGCTTCATTCACTTCATAAGAGAAGAAGCTGTAGTGTTTGATGTTCTGTCCTAAAGAAGTTCCCCGAATTAAATCGGGATGAAATAAAAGACCGATAGATTTGGTGCGGGGCGGGGTTTGTTTACGATTGTCTATCCCGACTACCTGCCCCGGAGCCATGCAGACGACGGTTCCTTCTTGATAATCATAATATTTCCGTCCGTATCTGAGATCGCCACATTTTGCTTCTTTCAGAAACAGAGAGTAGAATCCGATATTCATACGGTAGTATTCTACCGTCTTTGTCGCTTTCGAAAAGTCGATTACATTCACTAACGGGTGTAAAGTCTCTAGTCCGAACAGTTGGTCATACTGGTCAATACTTTCCATTTTTGTTATTTCTTCCATACGGCTTACAGTTTTGATCTGTCACAAAGATAAAGCTTTTAAATGTATCTTTTTCATTCCGGATTTGTAAAACTGTAATTTGGGTATAAGATTCAGTAATTTGTATACAACGTTGGTAGCTGACCGGATGCAAACTTACATTTAGTATTAAGATTAGCGTATCAGAAACAAAAAAAACGGAATAATAGTAAGATGTAAATAACAGAATTGATATATTTGTTCCTGCGAATTTTAAAAGACTTGTTTTATGAAAGCATTATTCATTGGAGGGACCGGTACCATCAGTGCCGATGTAGTAGAGTTGGCACAACAGAGAGGGTGGGAGATTACACTGCTCAACCGAGGTTCAAGGAAACTGCCCGAAGGCATGCGTAGTATCATTGCCGACATTCATGATGAGGAAGCTGTAGCGAAGGCTGTCACAGATGAAAGCTATGATGTGGTTGCCCAGTTCATTGCTTATACGGCAGAAGATGTAGAACGTGATATTCGCCTGTTCCGGGATAAGACGAAACAATATATTTTTATCAGTAGTGCATCCGCCTATCAAAAGCCGTTGGCTGATTATCGTATTACAGAAAGCACTCCTCTGGTGAATCCTTACTGGCAGTATTCACGGCATAAGATCGCAGCCGAAGAAGTGTTGATGGCAGCATACCGGACAACCGGTTTTCCGGTTACGATTGTTCGCCCCAGTCATACTTATAATGGAACGAAACCTCCTGTAAGCCTGCATGGAAGTAATGGCAACTGGCAGATACTGAAACGGATTCTTGACGGGAAACCTGTGATTATTCCCGGCGATGGCAGCTCATTGTGGACATTGACCCATTCCAGAGATTTTGCCAAAGGGTACGTTGGACTTATGGCAAATCCTCATGCAATCGGAAATGCCTTCCATATAACTACTGATGAGAGTATGACTTGGAACCAGATTTATCAAACCATTGCCGATGCACTGGGAAAACCGTTGAACGCCTTGCATGTGGCTTCCGATTTCCTTGCACGGCATGGAGGAAACTATGATTTTAGAGGCGAATTGTTGGGAGACAAAGCAGCTACTGTAGTCTTCGATAATTCGAAAATAAAACGTCTTGTTCCGGATTTTATCTGTACTACATCAATGGCAGACGGTTTAAGGCAGGCAGTTCAATACATGCTTTCGCATCCTGAAACGCAGACTCCTGATCCGGAGTTCGATTCATGGTGTGACCGTATAGCGGATGCAATGTGTGCAGCGGACAGGGCCTTTGAATCAAAATGAACAAAAAAGAAGTAGTAACTGCATTTGTTATTGATAGTCGGAAGTGCCTGATGGAGATAATTTGATTAGCTATTAGCATAATCTGATAAGCTAATAGCTAATCAAACTATGCTAATAGCTAAATTGAAATTACTTGTAAAAGCATTATTTGCTATTATAATATTTCATTATTATAGGGTGATTAATAGAGCCCATTCCTTCCTTGCTGAACTTCAATCCGGATACCGAAATTACCATTTGAAGATTTCAGTTCGAATGCTCCCCGGAAGTTATTTTTTTCCCAAGGCATAGCACTACGGTTGGGTACTTTCCATCCGTCTTTATCATAGTCTCCGTATGTATTGATTTTCCATCCATTTTTCAGTTTGAAGGTTCCCATTTGCATGAATTGCGGTGAAGACGACAACCCCCATCCATACCCATATCCGAAACCGGAGAAAGGAGAAGAAAATGCGTCAGTGAATCCCTGGGTATAGGTTGCGTCTGTATTCAGACGGAATATCTGATTGTAATCTTTACTTACATCCGGTATGTCCAGATTGAGTTTCGGAAGTTTGGGAGGTGCCACATTCATTAATCCCATGTCCAGCAGGAAGCCGCCAAATTCCTTCATATTGCTTGAAGGGGTACGACGAATACTATCGGAAGGAACTTCCGACTGTGCGGATGCAAAACCGACCGATAATATCAGCGAAAGAAATAGAATCAGTTTTTTCATCTTCGTAAAGGTTGATTGATGACAAAGATAGAAAATATTAGTATGACTGCTTGCTTCCGTTATGTTTTCTTAGAGAAAAATCCATTTTAAACATGGTGTCACTATCCTGACAAGATGGTGTAAGTATCCCGGCAGGATAGTGACACTATATCACTGGTATAGTGACACCATGTTTTTTGATTCAAGTAGCTATTAATTTATAGCCGATTCCCCGCACATTAACGATCCGGATTTGCTCATCCTGTGATAATTTATGCCGTAGTTTAGTAATAAACACATGTAGACTTCGGGAATTGAAGAAGCTGTCATCTCCCCAGAGGTCAAGCAGTACATCTTGCGTGTTGACTACCTGATTCCGGTTTTCGCAAAGACGTTTTAATATTTCAGATTCCCGGTGGGAGAGTTCCTGCCTCTCTCCGGCACGCAATAGAGTTTGTGCAACGGGATCGAATAAGTAGCTGCCTATCTCAAAGCGACTGGAGGGCTTTTGCTCTGTGAAGCTGAACGCTTTCCCCATTAGCGCCTTGATGCGGATAATGAGCTCTTGCATGCCAAAAGGTTTTTTCAAATAGTCGTTGGCTCCAAGTTCAAAACCTTCTACCACATCATTGATGGCCGAACGGGCAGTCAGAAACAAAACGGGTGTTTGTTTATCTGTTTGCCGGATACGGCGCACCATTTCGAAGCCATCCATTTTCGGCATCATCACGTCGGCGACCAATACATCCGGGCGTAGTTCAAAGAAAAGATGTAATCCTTCTTCTCCGTCTCCTGCCGTATGAATTGTAAAGCCACTTTCTTCCAGTGTATCTTTGATGATCATAGCGAGTGTTACTTCGTCCTCTACCAATAGTACTGTAATTTCGTTTTTACTCATGATGTTGACTTATTATAAAGTAAATGCACTTTTTTATAAGATAATGGTAAATGTAGTTCCTTTGCCCGGTTCACTTTTCACGGAGATGGTACCTCCATGCTTTTCGACCATACTTTTGACATAGAAAAGTCCTAAACCGTATCCTTTCACATTATGAAGATTGCCTGTCGGAACCCGGTAGAATTTGTCGAATATATGTTTCTGTTTATCGGGTGGAATGCCTATTCCCCGGTCGGTAACAGTGATGCATACCGTTTGTTCTGTCTGGCGGCAGCAGATTGTTATTTCGGCAGACTCTTTGGAGTACTTCACTGCATTGTCAATCAGATTGCTGATGATGTTGTTGAAGTGGGTACGGTCTGCAACAAGGGTCAGTGATTCGGGATTTATTTCCAGAGTTACGTGTACGGTTTTATCAGCTTTAAGTTGGTGCTGCTCTATTAAAGAAGTAATCAGTTCTTTCAGATGAATCTCTTCGGGATGCAGTCTGAATGTCTTGCGACTTTCCATGCTCATAGAAAGAATCTGTTCAACGAGCCCGCTCAAACGTTGCAACTGCTCCTGACTGATGCGTAGATATTGGTCACGCTTACTCTTCTCCTCCGCTTGGTTGAAATTCAGCAGCGCATCATTGGCGGCATAAGCTACGGCGATCGGAGTTTTTAATTCATGCGTGATGTTATTGGTAAAGTTGCTCTTCATCTCCTCCAGTGTCTTTTGTCTCAGCAGTGTCCGGATGAGAAACCAAAAGGAGAATCCCAGGATGAGGAAGATAACAAATGAAGTGACCAGAATTCCGGTCATTTGCTTCCATACCAGAGAAGTGATCGGTTCCATTATCAGTTGATAGCGTTGGCTGTGATGTCTGTTGAATTCGTAGTCGTAGCGGATAGCTTTCGGGCTGGGGATATAACTGCTGTCTCCTGCGATACCCAGCGTATCTGTATATATTTTTGATGAATCCATTGCGGTTCCGGTGTATATATATAAGGTGTGATGAGGAACATCTATGTTGTGTGCTTTCAATACATCGGTAAGGAGGCTGTCATATTTTTGCAGGTTGATGTCGATATAGGTATCCACACCCGAATGCATACCCTGTTGGACGCTGAGTAAAAGTTCTTTCATCGAGTCTTCTTTCTTTAATAATACATCGAGTCCGCTTTCGCTGGAGGCAATGGCTCCGGCTTCGGGAGTGGTATTGTTAACCGCCAATGTATCTACTGCCGTTTCCGTTCGCGTGTGCAGGGTGTCTTTGTAGGTACTGTCCGTATAAGAGATGGTCTGGCTTGTTACCAGCGCTTTTCCGTCGTCACTGTATCCGGCGGAAACGGTGACCGATCCGTGTTCTACATTGTCTTTTTGCAATTCGTTGACACGAAGCACGATTTCATTGAAGTCGCTCGTACGCATTGCATCTTTGATATTGTTGTTCATTTCCTGTTTCATTGTACGGTAAAGTCCCGTCAACCAATAGGTTTGGTAAACAAAAATACCGGTCAGCGAACAGATGACCAGGATAATAATATGTTTCAACGGCAATTTCATAGGAACAAAGATAGTATGAAACTGTTATCTTTCGTCTCTTTGATAAGACTAAATAACACTAGATAAGCCGGTGATAACGTAAAGTTTCACTTTTTCTCCCGTATTTTGCAGCATACTCAAAAATAAATGCGATATGAAACGAACTTACTTACTGCTTTTGTTACTTTTCCTATATTGGATGTATGCTTCCGCACAACAGGTACAGCCGGTACGAGAACCTGCCGACAGCGTAAAAAACGTAGCATATATAGACAGTCTGTTCAGGGAACTTCCCGAAGTGATGATTACCGGAGAACGTCCGGTAGTGAAAGCGGAACAGGGAAAACTGGTGTACGATGTTCCGCGACTGGTGAGCAACCTCCCGGTGGACAATGCTTACGATGCGATAAAGAACCTTCCGGGTGTTGTCGCTATGAACGATGGAATGACATTGGGAGGACAACCGGTAACAGTGGTCATCAACGGAAAGGTAAGTACCCTGTCTGTGGAACAATTAAATGACCTGCTGAAATCAATACCGGTCAGCCGGATTGAAAAGGCGGAAGTGATGTACTCGGCTCCGGCCCGCTATCAGGTGCGCGGACCAATGATTAACCTGGTACTGACTTCGGGCATGGGAAAAGAACCTTCCCTTCAAGGTGAACTATATACCTCTTATAGCCAGTTGCATTACGAATCCTTGGCAGAGCGTGGAAGCCTCCTGTACTCCGGACGCAAATTCTCTGCTGATCTTCTCTACTCTTACTCTTACAGCCGCGAACGGCGGGAGACGGATAAAGAAGCGCTTCACACGCTTGCCGACGGTTCGGTACACCAGATGGATATGTATGACATCACAACGTCCCGTCACAACAATCATCAGGTGCGTCTTGGCATGGACTATGCATTTGCCGACAAGCATTTGCTGAGTTTGGTTTATACAACAGCTTTCACAGATGTCAAGCCTTATGCCACCGTTACCGGTGCACAAAATTCTGTGACCGATTCTCGTTCGGAAGGACAGCTTCATAATGCAAAGCTCGACTATCAGACTCCTTTCGGATTGAAAGCCGGTGCGGAATTTACCTATTATCATTCTCCCGGAAGTCAGTTGCTCCACAGTACGCTGGGAGAGGAAACGCTGCACTTTCTGAGCAGAGATAACCAACGGATCAACCAATGGCGATTTTATGCCGGGCAGGAACATACATTGGGCAAAGACTGGGGACTGAACTACGGTGTCGCCTATACGACGGCATTGGATAACAGTTATCAGATGTATTACGATCCTGAAACGGAAGCACCGTTACCGGACAATAATATGAAATCCCGACGCCGCGAACAGACGGTGAACTTCTATGCCGGACTCAGCAAGAGCTTCGGAGAAAAACTTTCGGCAGATGTTTCGTTGGCAGCAGAGCAGTATCACACGGATATGTGGAATGAATGGAGCCTTTACCCGGTTGCCAACCTGACGTATCTGCCTGCTCCGGGACATATTCTGCAATTCTCATTGAGCAGTGACAAAGAATACCCGGAATACTGGAGTATGCAGAACTCCACTTCCTATATGGGTGCCTACTCCGAAATTCAGGGAAATCCCTTCCTCAAACCTGCAACGAATTATGAGACGACCCTCAGCTATATCCTAAAGGGCAAATATGTATTATCCGCTTATTACAGCCGCACGAAAAACAAGGAGATGCAAACTCTTTACCAATCTCCGGAACGTCTGGTCGAGATTTATAAATGCTTCAATTTCGATTTCTCGGAGCAGGCAGGACTGGTGATGGTAGTCCCCTTTAAAGTGAAGAAATGGCTGGATTCACGTGTGACGGCGATCGGTTTCCGCTATCGTCAGAAAGACAGTGATTTTTGGGATATCCCGTTTGACCGCAAATTATATACATTTGTGCTGACAATGAACAACACCTTCACTCTCTCCACCAAACCGGATTTAAAGTTGACCCTCAGCGGATTTTATCAGAACAGGGCTATACAAGGCATTTTCGACCTTCCCCGTTCCGGAAATCTGGATGTAGCCCTCCGCTATACTTTTGCAAAAGGAAAGGCACAGCTGACTGTGAAGTGCGACGACATATTCAATACTTCCACTATTTCGACAAATGTCCGCTACGGATTGCAGAATGTGAAGAACCACTATATGAAAACGACCCGTGCATTCGGTATCTCCTTCAACTATAAATTCGGAGGATATAAGGAGAAGAAGAGGGAAGAGGTGGATACTTCCCGATTCAAGTAAATCAGATTTTCAAGAACTGCTTGCAACTTATGAAATCATCCTTTCCGATGCATTTGTCTTATTGCAGCACTTGATTATTTAATCGGCAGGCTGACAGTCATCCTTGTTCCTTCCTTATAGTCGGAATCAATTTTAATCTCTCCGTCTAGTCGTTTCATGATGAGGCGGCAGAGATATAAGCCTAGTCCGTTGCCGGGAACAAAAGTATCGAGCTTTGAGAAGCGGTTGAAGACTTCGTCATATTTTTCTTTCGGGATGCCACATCCTGTATCGGTAACATTGATGAAGATTTTATCCTTCGATTCATTGAGGTTATAGCCCAACGTAATTTGTCCGTTCTCTGTAAATTTGTTGGCGTTGCTCAACAAATGTTCGATTACCAGAGTCAGATATTGGACATTTGTCGGGATTATCATTGCCTGTTCTGTAATATCCAGTTGGTAGACGATTCCCTCTTTATGAATGATTCGTTCCATTTCCTGAATACAGATATTCCTTATATCCGTGGGTTCACAAGGAAGTTTCTCCTCTGAGACGTTGAGATTTGCTACTTCCAGCATATTATTGACCAAACTGGTGAGCAGGACGGTACTTCTCTGAATTTCAGCCGGAAACTCGCGGCGTAGCTCCTTATCAATATCTTCATTCATTATTAAATCGGAAAAACCGACGATGGCATTGAGCGGTGTGCGTATTTCATGACAAATAGAGTTGATGAATGCTTGTTTCATTCTTTCGCTTTCCTGCGCTTTGCTATTGAGAATTTTCAATTCCGCTTTCATTCTCTTCTCTCTCTTAAGAGATAAATAAAGGTAGCTGCAAACACCAATCACGATGAGAAGAAGAGCAGATAAGGAAATGATCAGGATCTTTTTATTTTTAATCTCCAGTTGAGCCTTTTCATTGTTCAGCGTATTTATATCGTATCTCACTTGCAATTCATTCAGTTGCTTTTGCGTGTTTTCCGTGTTCAGCGAATCTTGCATGTGATGGGAGATTCTTAGATATTTCAGAGCATTCTGATAGTCCTTCATCTCTTCATGGATCAGTGAGTGGATATGGTATAATCCGGGTAGATTTTGCGGTCCTAAAGCCGTCGCGAATTTTATAAGAGAATCGTTTGCGGCGATTGCTTTGGAATAATCTTTTTTTGTGCGATTATTTAAGTAATAGTTGTTGGCGCAAAGATAATAATTATATTTATCCAGCGTATTGGTCAGACTTTTACCAATTTGTTGTATCCGATTCCAATAAAAACGTTCTTGTTCCAGGGTCAGTTCCTTGTTACAGCTAATTATGAAAGCGTAATATTGCAGTCTATATAAATCAATCTTAAAGAACGGGCGATTTTGGTAATTTTCTTTATAATTCTTTTCTAGCAGATTTGTTAATTTTTCCATGACTTTCGCAGATTCCTTCTGGTTGCCGATCTGGGCATTTGCGTAACAATATTTAGAGATAACCATTTTTTGGTACTCAAACTTTATATTGGAAGGGATTGATTCTGTAAGTTTGGCTGCTTTTCTTAAATAAGGCAATGCTTCTTTATATTTATCATTTGCATAAAAACTGACTCCCATAGTATAATTCGAGGCAATCTCATTATAGATATTATCTTTGTTCTTTTCTGTATCCAGAGCTTGCAGGTTCTTTTCGATGGCATCATCTTTTTGTTCTGTGAGACATTGTGAAACAAATATACGCATTCGATAGAGAGGCAGAAGGCTTTTTACTTCTTCCGGTCTGGGTACTTCTTTTAGATAGTGAATATATTTAATGAGCGAGTCTTTATTGTTGGAGTTTGCTTCTTCTACCAGAATATCATTCAAGGCTTCCATCATCTTTGCATAATCCTTGATTGCAGTTGCTTCGTGATACATTTTCAGAAGATACATTTTTGCTTCGGGGCTATCCAGATGGATGTCCGCCAGATCTCTGTATATTTGAATTTTCTTTTGTGGGGTATGAGTCGATTTTAAAACATTGAGTAAGCTGTCACTTACTTGAATGTCATTGTAGGCAAGCGTTAATTGGCTCAATAGAATCAATGCAATTGTCAGTAGATGTCGCATAATATATTGCTGTTTTGTTGAATTGCAAATCTACTGCTTTTTTATTAATTTCTATTTGTTTGAATGAAAAACTTTTGGCATAAAAATAAAATAGGGACACCCGATTATCGGCGGTCATTAAATGGGTTGCAACCACCTTTCGGATATCCCTGGAATCAATGTTCGGGCCGTTTTATCCTATGGACGCTTTCCACACTTTGGCATACTCTTCCAGTACCCGTTTGATGCTTTTTCCTATCTTCACATAATCAGCCTCATTCAGATTGGCAAGTGATACACGGACACTCCATTTCGGTCCGGCAAAACCGCCTCCGTTCAGCAATACCAATGAAGTTTCGTTGGCGAGCCGGAAAACGACATCCAGCGGATTGTATGTCTTTTGCAGGTAAGCAACGAAGTCATCACCATAAAATTTCTTCGCCCATACCAGCATATCGATCTCCGAATAATATCCGGCACGTAGCGGGTCCTCTACCAGTGTGAAACCGGTATTGTCCCAAAGCGCATGCAGACGGCGGTGAATGATTTCCTGCATTTTAGCCTTATAGCGGTCTTCTTTGTCAAGAAGGGCGAAGGCAGAAAACAGGCTCATCTGCATTTGTTGGGGCAGGGAAAGTCCTGCGGTATGGTTTAATGCAATCTGGCGGCTGTCGGCCACCATGCGGTCGATAAACTTCATCTTCTCCGGGTGCAAATCGAGGCTTGAATAGCGTTTGTTCAAGATTGCTTTTTGCTCCTCCGACAGGCGGGCAATCATTTTGTCGTAGATGTTGTCTTCGTGTAAAGCAATGACTGCATTTCTCCATCCTGTAGCTCCGAAATATTTGGAGAAGGAATAGACGCAAAGTGTATTGTGAGGCAATTCTGCCATCAACGAACGGAAATGAGGAATAAACGTTCCGTACACATCATCTGTGATAATCATCAGATTCGGATTATCATTCTTTACAATATGGATGATGCGTGCCACTGTTTCCGGGTTAAGCGCATAACTGGGCGGATTGCTCGGATTGGTGATAAACAACGCTTTTATCTGCGGATTCTTCAGCTTGTCAATGTCTTCATCTTTATATTGCCAGGTATGCAGTCCGTCCGGTGTCATTTGGTCAGCGGATATTTCGGTAACGTCGAACTGATAACGGCGTAGTTCGGGAATTTCGATGTAAGGCGTGAAGACCGGAATCATCAAAGCGATGGAATCTCCCTGATTCAGCAGGAAGTTTTCTTGCAATGAATCGAATACGTAGCACATGGCAGCCGTTCCCCCTTCGGTAGCGAAGAGGTCGAATGTACCTTTGGGCGGACGACGGTCGCACATTTCCTGCGCCAGATAGTCCTGTACGATTAGCTCGGTGAAGTGCAGGATACGGTCGGGGACGGGATACTGGTCACCGATGACCGATTCAGCCCATTCATGAACCAGTGTATCCGGGTCGGCGGCATGTTCCATCAACATATAATTATAGGTCCCTTTCAGCAGATTGGCTCCGGGTTCCTTCTCGTTTTCTTTGAGAAAGGCTTCGAAGCGGGCAGCTATTCCATCTTTCTGCGGGATGCCTGCTATTCCTTCTTCCAGCGACAGGACACGGCGACATTCGCAAAGTCCGAATTTTCCCAGCAGGAAGAAGGCTTCACGCGGTTCGGTAGCAATCCAGTTCGGGTTGCCCCGCCCTGCATTCAGCATGGTATGGGCTATTTTCTTAATACTTTCGTCGGCCATTTCGATAAGCTTGTTTTTAAGTTCGAAAGGGCTGATCGTTTCCATCTTTTTGGCAAAGTTCT
>OGDN01002385.1_pt1 | contig 24566 bp, 15 predicted proteins | sample 1570271 | NCBI WGS metagenome assembly OGDN01 (sample SAMEA4384481, study PRJEB24528) | human gut metagenome | reverse complement strand
GATTTGTTTCCATGAGGCAAAGGTCGGAATTTCGGGCGAGAATAGGAAACGAGAAGCCCCACTAAATTTCTACTGCCCCGAAAACAGAAGAAGCCGGAATTCGGTTCCCCGAAGATCCGTTCATCATGGAAATAGTGAGAATTATCAATGAAAACATGAAAAACCCCGATTTCAACGTGAAAAAGCTGGCAGACATCATGGTCATCAGCCAACCTACCCTCTACCGTCGGGTGAAGATGATTACTAATTTCACCATCAGCGAATTTATTCGGGGCGTTCGTCTGAAACGTGCTGCCGAGTTGTTGCGCAGCCGGCGTTACACCGTTCAAGATATAGCTGAAATGGTGGGATACAGCGACCTTGCTACGTTCCGCAAACACTTTGTCGATTTCTATGGCACCACTCCGTCCACCTTCAGCAACAAAATGCTGATGGAAAAGCCGGAATAATTACTTGCCAAGCACTTGTGCCAAATATTGCTCCACTTGTTCCACCGGCGCATCCTTCAGCAATACTTTTTTATCTTTATCAAGCAAATAAAGGGTCGGCATAGCTTTCAAGTCATACAGTTCCCTGTTCAGTACAGTCAATTCCTTATCATAACCGTTTATCCACTTGGAGGGAATCATGTCCTGATGATTCTCCCATACCTCATGCTCTTCATCAGGATAAAAAGCCAGAATCCTGACCTGCTTCATAATCTCCTCATCAGTGAGCACAGGAGATGATTTCATGTGGGCCAACACCTCTGCACACCCATGACAATCAGGGTTATAAAACAACAGCAACGTATAAGGGCTGCGTAAATCATGCATACGCCGTTGTGCTCCCGAAGCCAGTGTATAGACAAAATCGGCAGCAACACCGCCCACCCGGTTCATGTTAATCAGCTTCAAGTCATAGCGTGCACGGCTCTGTGCCGCCTCATCCGCCGATGCATATGCAGTAACGAAACGGCACACCGGCTCAAACAGCTCTTCATTTCTCATGGGAGAATTAGGGTCGAAAAGATACTTACGCAATGTTTCGACAAAATAGTCCAGCATTTTCGGTTCTGCAGATGCACTCTGCAAAGTGCGGGTCACACAAGAATCCGCCATTGCCTGCGGCACACGTGTCAGCAAATCAATATAATTGGCCATTGCCTGCTCCGTGACGTCGGGCACATGGATATAAGCCGTATCTTTAAACTCAAACTTATCCCAATAGTGATTCACCACAAAATGCAGCCTGTCTTCGGCAGACTGTAGCATAACAGGCACTTCGGGCAATGTAAAAGCCAATGTTTTCTTCTCACCGGCTTTGTCGGCGTTCCCATTTTCCTGCTTTTTCCCTCCGCATGAAGCAAGAAGAACCAGCAGCAGGGCTATGAATGTAAATCGATGCATCTTCATTATTGATTCGTCTGCAAAAGTTAGAACAAAGATAGTGCTTTTTACCCGATATCCGATTGATTTCCAATCGTTTTCGAGCTTTGTTTCAGCAACTTATGTATCCGGAAAGACTGAACACCTTTCCGGATACTATGTCGACAGTTACGTTCGAGCCTTGACATCCTTTTAATTAGATAATACATTCACTTTCTCAGACTTTCCAAGACCAAGAGAGTTTCATTATTCAACTTACGAAAAGGTTATCACCATTGATGATGTGTATAAACTGCTCTCACTCTCATCTTTTGGTTTCTATCAGGAGTAGAAGCAAAGCCGCTTCCATTCCAGTATCTCGTTTCCTTCTTAGCATTACTCAATACAGAAGAAGTCCAATAATTACTGCCACGGTATATAGGTTCAAATGGCCCCCACTCTTCCTTATGTTGATAATTTAGCATGGCTTGCATAGTTGCTTCATCAGGTAATGCATAAAATTCAGCATCACTACCTTGATTTCCTTCATCTAGGGTAGGTCCACACAGCCCTTTTCTATAGCAATAATAAGCAGCACTTGAAGGTTTATTTCTTTGTAAATAAGTAGTATTAAGGCCTTCTTTTTCCTTTCCTACCCTGTCACCATAATTGTATTTTACACTAGATTCGTTATTATTTATCAAATTAGACAATTCACTACCTTGCCATCCCCATTCAAAACCATCTCCTTCAAACTCCTCAAAGCGTTCCATAAAAACCGTTTCGTTATTTACCGTTATAGGAATAGGAACGTACTGATTGAAAGTTATTTCCTGAGTTTCACCCGTGCTTGTTCTTTTCAATTTTATTGTGAGTGTTCTTTTTATTCCACCCTTGCTTAAGGTTGTTTCATCGAATTGCCCTGCAGGATCCAAGCTTCCTCCCTTCACATACAGCATAGGCTGAATATGAAACTTTAGCTTACTATTTTCACTTATACGATAAGAACCGGCACTGGCATCTTTTGACGGATTTGTCCACTGAACATCGCCTAAGCCTGAAGCTTTTGACTCAAACTCTATCCATGATGCATAACCATTTCCTCCTGTCACAACATCTATTACCCAATCATCACCCATCACATCAAACGTACCGACAATATCATGTGCATCAAAATCAAACTTATCTTTCACAAAACCCCAGTCTCTTACATCCATATCGACACGCCAACTCAAATCGTTCGGATTTACTACCAGCTTTCCATCTTCCACTTTTCCATCTTCCTTGGCACCACCAAAACCTTTTAAGTTCAAGGTCAATTTATAATAGTGATTCCCTTCCACATCAAAGTTAGATTTATCGTCCTTTCCCAAGAAGAAGCGATAGACAATCTTACCGCTAACCTTTACCGCCTGTGTAGCTGCATCGCGGTATGCATAGTCAGCATCAATTTCCACATAAGAATATTTATAGTTTTTCTCTCTGTTCTTGGCGTCATCCACAGAGCTACATCCGGCAGGATACTTTATTCTAGCTTCCGTATTTCCACTATTATTATCTCCCTGCATATTTTCAAACAGGTAAAGAGGCTGAAAATTTTCGGGTATACCGCTTGCATCAGCATGTTCGCCTACATGAGAACCTTGAGTAACCGACCCCATATTTAATGTCTGCTCTTGGCTGACTTCAAGACTCTCATTCATATTCGTTATCGCATTCGGCGATGTAACCGAACATTGAGTGGGCACATTGCACAAACGAATCTTGGTCGGAGTAATCGTCACGCCCGGATTTAATCCTGCACCATCCAGCTTCACTGAAAGCATGGCGCGGGTACGTTTCAACTCGATATCAAACCGCTTACAATCCAAAGCACCATTAGGGTCATTATGCTGGGTATCATTTTTAATAGTAGACATACCATACATCATGCAATAACCATCCTTCAACTTCTCCTCACCTTCTTCCTTTATTGCATTCCACTGATTAATAGTAGTGTTATACAAATCTTGTCCATAGTTCGCTATCACTTCCACCTTCAGCACATGCTTTGCCGCCAAATCGTTGCAATGAATATGCACATCCGAATTGGTATCCATATTGTCCACACTATGCCCATTGATATAATATGTCTTGGCAGCACCACCTACAGACTTACCATCCACATTAATAGCATCCCCTTTACAATAAATATGGGTATACGATGTTGCCTCTGTCCCTCCATTCTTATTTACATGAAATAAAATATTCAAATCATTGACCTTAGAGAGCAATCCGTCGATTCCTCCTGCCGCCCTACCATTCATATTGACAGGAAGCAAGTCATTGCGTGAGATTACAATCTGGGTAGCCGCTTCGCCATCCACACTGCCGCCCGAAACGGAAGACTCCAAATCTTCTGCCGTGCACGCCGCCAACAGTCCGACCACAAAGAATAACCATATATACTTTAACGCTTTCATATCTTCTCCTCCTGTCCTTTTATTCGTAATCAGAATTTATCTCTTCCACCACCCATTTTTTTACTGTCGACTTAACGTCCGTCTTAATGTTACCGCTATCGTCTCCTTTGCTCAGAAGGAACTCATAAATGGTGTTTCTACGCACTTCATATTCCGATGAGCCGGCTTCATAATCCTTAAAACGAATTTCCACGGGAACATTTTCAACCGTGTTTCCCTTGCCGGGCTTTGACATCACCAGCTCAAGAGAAGTGCCGCCGGGAGTCTGTTCGGGCAGATAGAACTCTTTCTGCTTGCCGGAAGTAATTTCATTGCCGGTAAATTTCAACACATTCTCTAGCGAAGCTCCTTCCGCAGGCACTGCAAAGGGGTCCTGCGCCAAGCAAAAGCCTTTATCCTTGGCACCTTTCGCCTGTAAGCTCGCAATCGAATAGTCACATTCATCTGCCACCTTTATGCGAACCTTTGCCACCGCACGCTCCAAAGGAATCTCTCCACTGTTGCCCATATTGCCGGCAACAGTCAAAACACACTCACCCGACATAGGGATATATTTTCCACTAGTTCCGTCAGCCACACTCCAAGATACAGTTCCATAGCCAAAAGTAGGATTCTTTTTCCAGTCGGCATACTTTGTACCTATTCCAGGCACAGCAAGAGCAACACCTCTGCTTTCATAGTTTGCCATCATCACCAACCTCACACTTTTCCCATAAACATTATCAGGCAACACGCCTGTAATCTCTCTTGTTATATCATAATCGTTACCCGAAAGCTGCAAGCCGGTCACTTCGCCCATGCAACTACCATCACCATTATTGAAAACATAGATATGTATATCCGACGTACCCTTTATCGTGTTCTCATATTGCTCTTCGCCTGTAGTTTCCCTCGCCACACTATAAGGAGCCCCCTCTGCTGTGGGCATGGAAATCTTCAGTCTCACTGTCGCCTTTCCTTCAGGGCATCCCCCGCCTTCGTCCATCACGCCGGCACACGACGCAAGCCCGATGCAGAACATCGCCACCATTATATATGTTAACCATTTCTTCATGATTCCTCTGTTTTTACGCGTTACACACTCATCACATATTCATATCATTGAAACGAACCACCCAGTCATTGATAATGATGCGGGTATTAATCCATTTCATACTTTCGTCTAAGAAGAAAGTCATGTTGTACTCATCCTGACGGTCGAGATACTCCTGGTTAGTCATGTCATGACCTTCGGCTTCGGTGAGCAACAGGTATTTCACTAAGGGGATGGAGAGAACCGTTTCGCCGGTCTCGGTGTTGGTAATAGTCAGCTTGGGGTTGTTTTCCTCCACCAACCGGCCCACTGTGATTTGGGCAATCGTTACGCTGATGTTGTCATCTTCGCCAGCCGTGTCGCCTTCGGCACGTGCCGACTTGCCTACCACCGTACCGCCTTGTGCACGGTAATAAGGATAATATGTCAGAGTTTCGTCCGAAATCAGTTTGTTGTCGTAGTTCATCAAACCGTTGTCGTCCGTAATCGTAAATTCAAATTTATCTACATCTACCGTTACCCCGTCCATTTGCTGGAGGATAACGCGGATGGTATTGGTGTTCTTCACCAAAGGAACAGTCACCACTTGTTGGGTTGCCGCGCGGGTAAACGACTGTTTGGTAACCTCGCCATGCCACAAAGAAGAAAGTTTGCTGCTTACCACAGCGCTTCCGTCGGCTGCGCGAGAGTAAATGCGGTCCATTTTACATTGAAGCTCTTCCAACGAAGACACTCCCTGCGTAATCAAAGGAACGGAGAATGAGGCCTCATCGCTCAGACCCGCCCATGTAATAAGGTGGTAATCGCCCGGCTCCATATCGACCACCATCGAGTAGCCGTCGGCGGCCAAAGCATCGCCTGCCTCAGTTTTCTGGTATACCAGCTTGCCGTTGTCATCAAAAGCATAAAGAGCAACACTGCTTACTTCGCGAGAGAAAGCATCGGCATACTTCATGTTATAATCATACTTAAACTTCACCCTGTATTCCACAGAGCAGTCCACATCGTCTTCGTCCAAAATACTGTCGCATGACGTGGCTGTGAACCCTACTGCCACAGCCATCATTGTAGTACATGCGAACGTTCTACTTAATAAACCCTTAATCTTCAATAAACCCTTAATCTTCATATCTTTGTTCCTTTCCGGCCCAGCACTGAGCTCTTTCTTTTATTGTTCATCACTGATGCAAAGATAAAGACTTTCCACTACGGTGTCCGTCGGTGTTTTCGGCAAAATAAGGTTGGCAAAATGTGAAGAGTGGGTATTAACGGCATTATATGGGGCATTTCCTTCACTTTTGAATAATATGCCTGTCCTGATGAAAGAAAAGCCCCCCCTCCGGTTTCTTATTTATTTTTGAAGAAACACGGAGGGGGACTTCTTTTTTACTTAACTGTTAAATCATTCAGCTGGGAATTACTCCATCCAGTTCCGAGAGCCACTCTTGGAAACCGTTTTGAAGAGTATATCTCAGCACATATTCTTTATGACTGTAACTGATAACCAAGTCTTGAGGTATACGGTCAATATCCACTATGGCACGTGCAAGCCACAGCGTATTGTCCATGACATAGCGTTCCAATGAGATGCCGGTCATTATCCGGCTCAAGAAATATGCAGACCGTTCGTAAACATACCATTTGCCTTCGTCCCCTTCCTGATAGATGTATATCAAGCCGGAGTTATCCAGTTCTCTTTCCAATACTTTTACGACCTCACACATGATAATTTTCCTTTTTTAATCGTTCTTTAGCAACAGCATTTCCGAATCAGAGCATAGAGCGACAAACCAGCTCGCATTGAGCAGCAGATTGAGGTCTACCTCCACCTTCTCCAGCATGACACCGTAGAAGGAACACACATGGTTTTTTAGCTCGACAGCCCCGGCAGCCAACTTCTTGAGCAGAACTGCCGAACGGTCGTATGCATACCATTTACCATTCTCTTCATACAAGTACACTTCCGAGCGACTTGATGATTCTCTATCCATAATTTCAAAAATATCCATAGTATTGTTATCTCCTTCTAACTATTACTTATACATTACGGAATCTTAATCTCTACTTTTTTTCTAATGTTCCCACTATAAATATACAAAATTCGAGTATCATTCCGTGAAACTTCACTCTTATCAATAAAGACCCACACAGATTGAACTGTCTCCGCTGCTTCTCCTGTTCTGGGTGCCCAACTGCTCAATGTCAAAGAGACACCGTCAGGAAGAGTTTCTGTCTTCCATCCAGACACATTGTTCGTCACTACCCTGATACAAGCCACATAGTGAGTTCCTGCCATATTAAGATAAGCATCAATCTTTCCCGCTGTTACTCCCAGATAAGTATAGTTGTCAGTTGTGATATCCATTACTCCCAAATCATCAATAACCATCAACTTTCCTGCATCTCCAATCTCATTATCCGCCTTTTCAGTCTCTACTGCTTCATTTAAAGAAGAATACCCGGAGGTAGCTGTCACATAATCCATCTTAAATACATAGCGATGATTGCGTTGAATATTTTCCAATCGCTCATACTTAATTCCTCCTGTAGTAGTAATACGCTTTATGAAATCCAAATGATAAAATCTGGATACACTCTCACCCGTGTATTTACCTTCCACAATAACAAAGCTCTTATTTGTACCATTTACCCCGGCCCTTTCGGGAATATAGACTGATGCTATATTACTCTCTGCCATTCCTTCTACCGGAGAATCCAACAATTCATCCTGAGTATTGATTATACCGGCTGAGTAAACCGTTCCATGCTCATTCACATTATACACATATATCTTCTCGAGCGTGAAATGGTCAGCAGCAGTCGTTGCATCCACCTCTACTTTTGCCATAGCCCGCAACAAAGTTATGCGCCCCTCAGCACCCAATTTTACTTCAAACTCACCATCAGTTTCGCCATAAAGAGGCATCCTGTCAACATTATAGCCAAACCCGGTAGAGGCTAATTGATTTTGTACTTCTGTCAAGGAAGTATTCACAGCCGGAGGATTCACATCTACATTGGCTATCATCACCAATCTCACCTGCTTGTATTCTTCAGACAAAAGAAGATACATTTTTCCGCTTGCGCTATCGTATGACACTTTAGGATAGGTACGAATAGTCCCATCTGCCTCTTCTTTAGAGTAAGTATCTCCTTTATTGATAGCTTCTTTAAACAAGCCGCCATTAAACACCCATACCGTATAATCATCTACCTGTTGATCATCCGTGATAGCTCTGCCCGACGGTAAACTGGCCAATGGCACTGCGACATTAAAAGCGACTTGTATATTCTTATCACTTCCATGCCCTGCATCTACCTCCTCTATGGGGCTATTTGCCTCCGTGCAACTGATTAAGCCGACCAGCAGCAGGAACAAGAATGCTATATTAATATTCGTTTTCATAATATACAATTTCGTTTATTGTTATTTTTTTATATCACCGTCACAGTTACATAGCGCGGTTCCGTTTCATTAGCAATCTGGAATCTAAGCTTTGTTGTCTCCCCACTATGTCCACTTTCCAACATCTTCAGCGTAATGGCGCTACCCAGACCTTTATCAGCTGTTCCTCTGTCCGGAGTTACTTGCAACCATGGTGCTCCCGGGTCTGTCATTTCCCAATCGGCGTTGACAGAAATGATTTTTATTGTTGTCGTACCTCCTTCGCTGCTGTCAATAGTGGCAGTTTCTGTCAATGAATTGATATCCCATTTTGTCTTTTCACGATCACGAACGCAACGCACAGCACCGGCATAATGAGGTTCTGCTTTAATATTCGACTGAGTCAAACCATGAATATGACGACCACTGCCTCCTCCACCTGTTTCTGTTCCATGCAAAAACATTGCAGCCGGAATAGTTCTCCCATCCTCATTCTTTACTGATGAATTAGTCCATAAAAAACTATTTACTGTTATGGAAGAGCCTCGCTGTATTCCAATGGTTTTTCCATCAGATTTAAACCCAAAGCCTTTTGTCGGATCATAAGCACCTGTCAGCGGAAGCCATGTTACTGTAGGATAATCTTTATCCAAAGTATACATATCACCATTACCATTTAATTTATCAGTATAATTTCCTCCTTTAATTAAAGGCTTTTCAATTTGCTGATAATTCAAATAAAATCCATAATACTTAGCATTCTCTACATAATCACCTGTAAATCTATGCATACCATCGTTTATTCCATATCCTTTAACGGAATGAGGTATATAAATAAGGTTTTCGTTCCAATTATCTTTTTCACTAGTTCTAGTTACTTCCCAAGAAGTAGTCCCTATTGCTTCATAAACCTCATAAGTATGAGACTTATCGCTAGCATTATAGATGGTATATGGAGGAATATCAATAACATTCCAAGAATCTTTGCCTGTACGTTTATAACGTATAGGTTTTCCAAAGTTCTTACTGTTTGACTTTGCTCCCACTTTTAGTTTGCTTCCAAGAAGTTGACCATTTGTCCATACTGTCTTTTCTTCTTTTTTAGTAAACACAAATGCATCTACCGGTGGAACTCTATACCCTACAGGACACGGATCATAAACAGTCTTTGAGCCAAGGTCTTTTACAGTAGCGCTTAATCCGCCATTTGTTCCCCACAAATAACCTCCCTTGTCTGCCAATGTCGACAATCCTTCCGCTTGACCTCCGGAGACCTTTCCATAAACCAATTGAGTAGGATTGGCAATTGTCTCTTCTATAGCTGTAGGCTTACTACTAGTAACGAAATAGTTTATCACTCCCCACTCCTTATAATAATGTACTACAGGCAATGTACCATCACCCCCAAAATTATCATTAGAATAGCCCGCTCCAATAAATGGGTCTTTGCGCCCCCATTGATACAACAATCCCATGGAAGCCACGCTGTTATCAGTACCAGGTCTATTACTCAGTGCACCCAAATTACGGTCAAGCACATCATAATCATTCAAAGTCCAAGATTCCACATATTGCTCTTTCACTTCCTGAGTCTGTGAATCAATCATCTCCGGACATACCCAAATATGCCATGACCAAATCACTTCTCCCGAACTATTGAATGCACCAATCAATGCATTACCTCCCTTTACACCACCAATCGACGCACCATTAAGGCTTACTTCATATTTAATAGAGTTGGTTTCTTTATTATAATCCACTAAAGTCAAGTTGCCTGCAGTATTACTAACTGTATTACCATTAGGGTCTTTTAGCTTTACCAATCCTTTATTAGTTTCCCAAATAATACCTATTTTAGCAGGTTTCAATGAAGCATCTCCCTCATTAGGGATGATGTTATGATCTTCCGGTTTAATACCATCGTTTCCATTACCTTTGATAGAAACAATCAATTCATTCTCACCCTCACCTACAATATAACAGTTTGCAGTAGGTGGTTGAGGCATAATGACGGTAATTTCTTTTCTGATATTACCAGCCATCACATAGAATCTGGAAACACGAGATATTCCCCTGTTTATTTTCTTGGGCGAAATAGATACAGTTGCAGTGATATCACTCGTACCTGCTTTACTGCTGATATTCAGCCAACTCAAATCATCGCTATCATTAATCTTGATAATCTCCCAACCATCACTGTAATCTGTCCATATATCCAATGTCTTTTCACGAAGATCACTATAACTATCAAACTTTATCACACTCTTGTCCGTGGTCAGTGTATATTGGTCAGGAATACCACGCATAGACTCCGTTGTCCATTCACCCACCACCAAAGCAGAAATCACATCCTTATCCAATGCCTCATCAGGAGTGGGAGTTCCCGGATTCTTGACAGCCGTAATATTAAATACATAAGAATGATTCCGGATGATATCAAACGGAGCGACTTCACCCGTTTCATCATCTTCCATATCAATGCGATAATAACTCATTCCGTCTTCTTCCACCAATCCTTCACCGGTAAATACACCGCCTACTACTATCTTTAAAGCACTCTTCCCTTCACCGGGAGTTTTATTATTGGCTTCGGATACATAAATCCTATTCAGACATTCCTGTGCTGCACCATCAGCAATTGTATATTTCAACCGTTCGCTTATAGCGCGCTGTCCAGAAGTTGCAGGAACTTCCGGTTCCGTATATTGGTCGTCTGCACCGGGAACCTTGGTAGGAGCAACACAATAACCCTGAGTGTTTACATAATATACATATATTTCTTTTAAAGTGAAATTGCCAGCACTATTCTTCACACCCATCTTTGCCACACCACGATAAATGTTGCAATTCAGATTGGTTATTTGTGAAGCCAAAGTAGTCGTCACTTCTCCGTGCATTGGTAAATAACGTTGAGTTACATCCCATTCGGAAGTAGGATAAGTATATATCAAACTTTCGTAAACCTCTTGTTTAGAGTCGCCAATCTTGTCTTTCAGCATTTCTAAAGCATCGCTGATTCCGTTCTGCTTCAAGTTAGCAAGTACGGCCAAAGTAATCTTTCCTTCCAATGGAACCAATGTACCTTCCAATGTCCGCTCTGCTTTACCCTGAGCATTATTATCAGTAAAGTGAAGGTCGGATACCACATGTTGTAATACCCCATCCTTATCAAACTCCAAAGCATAAACATCGTCATTAGCTATATAGCGCTGCTCATCCGTTTGTTCGTCTTTTTCATCTCCGGCATAATCACCGGCAGCACGCAATGCACCTTCATCGGTTCCTCCGGACAGAGACAAGGTCAGCTTGAAGGTAGGAGAAGAAGTCACTTTACCGCCTCCGTCTACCAAATTCTCATCGGCACACGAAGCAAGCCCCATCCCACAGACAACCGCCAATATTATATATGAGTACCATTTCTTCATAATTTCTTTTTGTTATGCGTTACACATTACATATTCATATCATTGAAACGAACCACCCAGTCATTAATAATGATGCGGGTATTAATCCATTTCATACTTTCGTCTAAGAAGAAAGTCATGTTGTACTCATCCTGACGGTCGAGATACTCCTGGTTAGTCATGTCATGACCTTCGGCTTCGGTGAGCAACAGGTATTTCACTAAGGGGATGGAGAGAACCGTTTCGCCGGTCTCGGTGTTGGTAATAGTCAGCTTGGGGTTGTTTTCCTCCACCAACCGGCCCACTGTGATTTGGGCAATCGTTACGCTGATGTTGTCATCTTCGCCAGCCGTGTCGCCTTCGGCACGTGCCGACTTGCCTACCACCGTACCGCCTTGTGCACGGTAATAAGGATAATATGTCAGAGTTTCGTCCGAAATCAGTTTGTTGTCGTAGTTCATCAAACCGTTGTCGTCCGTAATCGTAAATTCAAATTTATCTACATCTACCGTTACCCCGTCCATTTGCTGGAGGATAACGCGGATGGTATTGGTGTTCTTCACCAAAGGAACAGTCACCACTTGTTGGGTTGCCGCGCGGGTAAACGACTGTTTGGTAACCTCGCCATGCCACAAAGAAGAAAGTTTGCTGCTTACCACAGCGCTTCCGTCGGCTGCGCGAGAGTAAATGCGGTCCATTTTACATTGAAGCTCTTCCAACGAAGACACTCCCTGCGTAATCAAAGGAACGGAGAATGAGGCCTCATCGCTCAGACCCGCCCATGTAATAAGGTGGTAATCGCCCGGCTCCATATCGACCACCATCGAGTAGCCGTCGGCGGCCAAAGCATCGCCTGCCTCAGTTTTCTGGTATACCAGCTTGCCGTTGTCATCAAAAGCATAAAGAGCAACACTGCTTACCTCGCGAGAGAAAGCATCGGCATACTTCATGTTATAGTCATATTTGAATTTTACTCTATATTCTACAGAGCAATCTACATCATCTTCATCGAGTATGCTGTCGCACGACACAACGGCACTTCCCAATGTCATGGCCATCATCAAGCCAAAAGAGAATTGTCGGGCGAATGTTTTTACTGTTTTCATGCTTTTATTGTTTTAATGGAATGTTAGAATAGTAATTTCTGAAAAAGGAGTGGAGGAGGATTACCTCCTCCACTTTATTTAGAGAGTTTTTGTGTTCGGATTAGAATTCAATGTTGGTGAGACGTACCTTCCAAGGAAGAATCTGAGCTGATAACTTCAGATAGAAATTATCATCTGTCTCATCAGAAGTTGTTATATTTTTAATTTCTGCAAATCCAATGCCTGTAAAACCTGTAATATTCAATACATAGATGTTGTTACGCATTATAGCATACTCCATATTCACCCCTGTCTCATGAGTAATAGCCGGCGCATAATAATAGCAGTTACCGTTCTTGAATATTTCAACTTTATTTGAGTCAAAATTCGGATTATCTTCCCTCATTGATACTTCATCCAAATAATATTTCTTTTTATCATAACGATAAGCTATAGCTAATTCAGCTCCATTTCTCAGCAATTTTCCACGGAAAATAACACCTGTTGTCAAACCAGCCTTCTGTTTGTCTTTCGCAATTACGTTTTCAAGACAGTAAGTCATATGTTTACCGACTTTTGCTTCATGTTCTCCAGCTAATTCTCCAGTAGGAAGGTCTTCAAAATAGGTTTCAAAATTTGCTGCCTCTTGAGATGCAGTTACCTCGCTCAACGCATTATTAAACCAATCTTCAGAAGCACCGTTTAATAAAGTTCCATCTGTATTGAATGTAGCTTCATTTTTAGCAGCAGAGAAAGGATCTACTATATAATCATTATCACCTAAAACACCAAAGTACGCAGGCTTATCCCAAGTAGCGCCGGTTCTAACAATATGCCTAATCGGATAAACTGCGGTTGAAAGATTTGTTAAAGCATATGCATCCAACTTAACAGTCCACTCTTCCGTTGCGGAAGCTTTGTCATAATCAAAATGCCAGTCGGTAATGTCAGAAAGAGAAACTGTAGAATGTTTTTCTGCATTAGTACCGTCACCATAGCTTCCACCATTTTCTTCGTATGCCGTATTAGTTCTCGTATCTATCCAAAGAACCTTTTCTCCACTCTTAGCTTTAGCCAAATTCTTCAACAATACAGGTTTGTTATCTTCAGCCCCCAAGAACCAAAAAGTTCCACCCTGCTGGCTATAAGCTACAGTAGCAACCGTTGCACTATACGCATTATCTTTAGATTCTCCACCAGGCATAAAAGTTATTTTAGAAACAACACGTTCCACCTTTATATTTACTGGCTGAGGTGCTGCAGAGCTATTTGAATTCACTGTAATAGGTTCTTGCTCTTTATTGGTCATCAAAAACTTATTCATAGCATTTCCACCAATAATTCCTTTTACGGCTGCTTGGTTTGCTACGATTCCTGCACCTCCAGTAGCTTTATATTCATAGTTCAAAATATCTCCATATTTTTTAGCATTGTCCTCTGTGCCATTTACAATGCTTTCAATACCTTCTGATGGATTAACAATTACAAGAGGATAATAAGTTCCACTTTGTTTTACAACTAAATCCATGGTACATATACCATCTTGTGCTTGCAAATTAGGGAATTTATACAATTCACTATTTCCAGGTAGTTCTTCATTATACAATATAACGACTGCACTAGAAACGTTTGATTCGTTCTCTAAGCCCTCCAAAGTTTCGTTACCTTCAGTAGCACGACTAGAATTTGTAGCAGCACTAATCACAAGTTTCAAGTTAGCATCAACTTTTTCTTGTTCGCCATTACCATTGTTATCCACAATGTCTTCGTTTGTACATGCAGCTAATGCAGCGCATGCAAACAGTCCGAATAATAAACCCTTAATCTTCATAATTTTAATTTTTAAGTTTGCAATTATTATGTTTTGTAAATTTCATTCTCGCATTCGTTCTTGTCTTTCGACATTGCAAAGATAAGGGCGTTTTAGGATTGGTCTTAATCGGTGTTTTCGGCAAAATAGATTGGCAAATTCGGAAAAGTGCATTTCATGGGTAATTTCAAGGGCATTTAATTCAATTTTGAATGATACACACATTGCGATGCACAAAATACCCACTATCTTTTTTCCAATTATTTTTTGCGGGAAGAAGCTTTTTCAAGTCTCCTTTTTTCAATTGTTAAATTATTCAATGAATTGCCCACCACAAGGTAAAACGTTCAGTGCCTAAAGGTGGATTTGCCGACGCTTTCCTACTGCTTATCGCATACAAAGGGAAGGGTAAGGTGTTTCATGCCGTCAGCTAAGGTCTTTTGAGCGGAAGATTACTATAGTCTGCGGCAATGGACTGTATAGTCCATTACTGCAGACTGTACAGTCCATTGCAGCAGACCGTACAGTCCACTGCCGGAGACTGTAATAGTTCGACTTATAAAAGGGGATAATCTAAAGGAGGGAAACGCTTAGTCGGACTGATATAATCAGTTAGCTATCGGCAAGAACGAATGATACTCTTTTTACGGAAGACCGGAAATAAAAAAAGGTGAGACATTACGCTCACCTTTACTGAAAATATATTCTTTCTTATCAAAGGGAATCAATTCAGAGGGAATCAATTTCGGCAAGGGAAAGATGGGTGATGTTCATAATCTGCTCCGGTGTCATTCCCATGGATTTCAGATTGCGGGCAATTTCAAGAGCTTTTTTTTGTTCCCCTCTCTGAACACCTTCTTCAAAACCTTCCTCGATACCCTTCTTGGCAGCATAGTCAATAGTAGCCAAATAGTCACGGTAGGCATTGACACTATTTTCATAGCGCACACGATCTTCCTCCGAAAGAGAATGAACGTCAACAATCTCTTCCAACTTCTTAAATACGGCTTTTTGAGCTTTAAAAGGCATACGATTCAATGTTTCCATGTTATTTAATACAAATATCCAACGTTCAAAATCTGTCTCACACTCCTCCTCACTCTTTGAAAAAAGGGGAAGCGCAATAAAGATTTGCCTGAGTTTGTCCGAGAACAACGTTCCGGTTTCACGGTCTGTCAATATAACATCAGTGCGAAGCTTCTGGTTCTCATCCAACAGGAAATTGATGAAAAACACGCCGTACACCGCTTTTATATCGAACTTCCAACTTTCTCCCTTCACTCCCTGACGGACAATGGCGTGAGAAAGATAATACAAGGCACGTTCCTTAAAATGAACTTGGGAACGGTTTTGCATCTCAACGATTATTTTCTCACCTGTATCCGTAGCGCAGTAAATGTCGTAAATGGCAATACGGTCTCCCGGATAGTCGGGCAACTGCTCATTGTTCAGAAAGGTAAGGTCCGTTATGACACGTTCACCCTTCAACAAATCATTCAGGAACTCGATTAACAACTCCTTCGATACTTCCTGACCGAATATTTTCTTGAAGCCGTAATCGGTGAACGGATTGATAAACTTACCCATTATGTTTTGATGTGTTTCTACAACGGACAAAGATAACAATTTATATGGAAAAGGTACTCTGACAAGGTCTGTTTTTTGAAGAATAAATAAATGGCAGTGGAAAGCATCAGGAATGAAATGCTTTTTTCGTTCGTAGTGTATTAACCGCAAATATACTGTTTTGTTTCAATTTCGGGATAAGCAGGAGTGCTTTTGTTGCTAATAATAATTCAAAATCCGGGTACAGCCTCTGCTGTCCCGGATTTTACCTTGCGCTTTTCACAAAGAGCAAGTTTCTTCTAACATCTTTTATTGTACTGTTTATTTCTTATTTCCAAATATAGCATTGTCTTTTCTTTTTTTAGCGACTTCTTCCAAGTTGGCACCGGCTTCGGAAGAACCTAGGCTCTGTGCCTTCTTGAAATTAGTCTCTGCTTGGTCGAGGTCTCCCTGCAACAGATTCAGCACGCCTCTGTTGTTCAGCGTTGCACTCGCTTGTGCATCAGCCTTGTCCAGATAACGGGCTGCCTGTTGCAAGTCACCTCGTTGGAGTTCGATAGCGGCAGCGTTTATATTCGCTGTTGGGTCATCAGGGAACATGCGCACTGCCACATCGAACACTTCGTTGAATTCCTTACTGCCCTTTGCATAGGTCTGAGCCACCAGGTACATTTCCTGCAAGCTCAACTGCTGGGGACGTGTCTTTATGATTTGTTTCGCTTCTTCTACATTAAATCCGCGCACCACATAGCGCACTGTGTAGTCTGAATGACGCAAGCCCGGATAGCAGTCCTGCAACAGTGAAGCGTATATCTTGCCACCATCCAGAGCTTTGATGCGTCCTTCTTTGAAATCAAAATCATTTTCATCCTTATCTATTATGAACAGTATTTCGTCTTTGCGCGGCAAATTGCTCTTTGCCACATAGTCACGCAGGCCGGCCCAGTCTTCGGCTACCGAATTAACCCGGAACAGGTCTGACTTGAAACCGTAGGAGTCCATCACATACTTCTTCAGCGCCTCGGCACGGCCTTGAGCCAGACGAGCATTGGATGCATAACGGCCTTCGGGAGATGCATAGCCGGTGATGTCTATCTCGGTAATCTGTGTATTGGCATCGTTCTTCACCACATCTACCGTTGCCTTAATCTTTTCGAGTTCGGAAGGATTGCGGCGGTAGTCGGGATAAATCTTTGTCTGGTTCACCGGAAAGTCGAGATAAGCCTGACCTTCTTCAGCACGGTTTTTGATGGCTTCGACAGCCGGAGATACAAAAGCTACCATCGGCTGCACGGTGTAACGTTCCAAGTTGGCACGAGCGATGAGGGCATTGCTCTCTTCCTTCTGGCAGTTGGCACAACCACGTACATCGGCCAACAGCTCAAGCTCTGCACCGTTCATCCACTTTTCGTAAGGGATGCGTGCCGAGTAATTCACCGTTTGTGATGTTCCGTTCTTGCGGCGCAACACCGAGAAGGCATCCGCAGGAATTTCATGATTGCGCTGCTGCACGATATTGCGTGTGCGGCCATACACCCAAATGGCAGGCAACACCTTATTATAACTGTTATCTTGAGTCTTCAGCACCGGAGTGAGTGTAGCCACACGGTTGGAAGATAGCTGCATATCGGCCGGAAGGGTAACATCCATTCCTATCATCACCTGGCCGTTGTCACCTATCAGGATAGAAGGGTTAGCAACCTGAACCCGGCTGCCGCACAGATTCTGTGCACCTGCCGGAAGCACCGGCAGCAACAATGTTAAAAGGATATAGCGTATCAGTTTCATAATTCATCTGTTTTTAGAATATATAAATAAGGTTGAGGGCAGCCTTGGTAGGACCGAAATAGTTCTTATGAGATTTCTCTACCATGTCTCCACATTCTTCACACTCATATTTCTTATAGCTCACGTATGCATAGCCGATACCTATGGTTGCGCCCAGGTTCCAATGACGCCCCAATACAAACTGGTAACCGTAACTGATGCCACCGCCATAGAACCGACCTTTATAACGATAGTCTTTCAAATCATCAAAAGGCGAGAAAGGTAAATCGATGCCGGTGGTGTGATAAGCGCCTCCCATCAGATGGGCACCAAAGAAGTGGCCGTTGAATTTATCACAAAGCCAATAGCGGAGTTCGGGTTGAACCATTGCCAGCTTCAGCATTTTATTGTCGCTGTACTTCCATGGATTGTAATACACCGGTATATCCAAGGTCAGTTTCTTGCTCAAACCCACTTCTACTCCCAGATTCGGTATGGCAACTGCATCCATCGCCACATTGGTCTTAACAGCTACCTGTCCATACATATATAAGGAAGAAGCCAGCAGACACATCAATACAAATAAAGTTCTTCTTATTACCATATTCATTTCACCTAAAGTTGTTTTCTACTGCTGCAAAGATAGGCTCTATTTTTTTAACAGGAAGTTGGCGAATTAGTCTTTGTTAAGAGGTAGTTTCGGCAAAATGCAAAGTAGCCCCGAAATTAATTCACCCCTCATCGGGATAAAGTGTCGGGAAATTATTCACGGAGAATTATTCATTGGGATGAAAGAAACACCGATGGCGTTTCTTTCATTCGGCACCTGTATTTCATTCATAGTGAATAATACGCCGCCTTATGCCTAAAACACCCCTGTTTTGTTCAACAAGGGGCGTTTAATTCATAAAAAGAGGGTGTTTTCTTCAAAAAACCTCTGAAATAATTTGTTTATTTGAAAATAATACCTACTTTTGAAGCGAATGATAATGGGTCAATCATTCAAACGTATAAGAAATAATAAAAAAATAGTTCTATGAAGGCAATTTATTTATTAATTGTCACACTCATCATGATGAGTTTGGCATCCTGCACTGCAGAAAGTAGTGACCCCGTTGACAACTCAAGTTCAACGTATTTTTTGGAAAAAACGTATGGCGCCAGAAGCGTTATATACGAGGAAAACAATTCTGACAATTTGAATCTAAACGATTTACCTGCTATCAGTTTAAAGGAAGCAGATGAAATCTTATCGAATCTTCGCAAACATACCAATGCGAAAGAAGAACATAATGTATTGGCTGCCGATAAGGGCAATCAAACTTTGCTGAAAGTGATTACCAGCCAGACAATCAATGGCAAGTACACCTTCACAATTCAGCTTAACCTTACCAGCTATGCCGACGGTGACTTATATTACAACGGATATAATGCCGAATGTAGCTCCTCACTCATGAAATGGTATGTGAAAGGATTCAGCTTGGCCAGCGACAACAGTGAAGGCAATTTTATTTTCCAATCAGAAAGCTATATTTATATGAAGGTGGCAGACAACGGAATCAAATATATGCAGATTCCGGTTAGCATCCGGGGTACTTATAACCCGAAGAACCATGACGCTTCATTCACTTATAAACTATAGGTATCAGATTCTATAAATCAGTTAGGGCTGAAAAGATTGTGAGGTGATATTAAGCTCTATGAAGGGAAGGAAGAATCTGTATGCGTGATAGGTGCACATGGGTTCTTCACTTCCTTTCTTTTGAATTATTATTTAACGTATGACACTTCAATGGTATATCATTCAATCATAACACACTGATTTACAATACAGAAAAGAAAGCTATGATTGATATACCACTCATCATGGCAGCAGCATGCGGCCTGACTTATCCGACTTTTTAAAAAGTTTCTAAGCTAAAATATTGATTATAACATATTAAAAGTCTATTTTTGCAGATATCCTTAAAATAGTCTAAGAAAGATATATGACATAAGCATATAGAACCGTAAGTGTACTATAGATAAAAATGAAATGAAGGGAATATGAAAAGAAGCGGAACATTAACGACACCGATTACAGGACTACTTGTAGCTGTCCTGTTAGTAGGTATGGGAGTAACCAAAGCTAAAGCACAAAGTTTTTTCCGACAGACGGGAATCCAGTTACTTACCAAACAAGAGGGATTAAGCAACAATACACTAACCGAAATCTATCAGGATAAAGATGGATTTCTATGGTTGGGCACGGATGTCGGTCTAAGCCGCTACGATGGAATACACTTTCACAACTATAATTCGGCAAGCAAAGAGCCTCATTCCATTACCGGTATTTACGAGACTTCCGACAAGATGATTTGGTCACGAATAACCAATCTGAACACATTGTCGTGTTTCGACAAAATGAGGGGATGTTATATGCCTCTCACCTCGTCTACCCCGGAGGTGCTGGAAGATATTCATGACTTATGTGTAGTAAAAGACAGGATATATGCCATCACCTCACAAGGAGCGGTAGAGCTGAAAGCCGAATATGAAATTGACAAGATGAACATTACACCCGCTCCCCTGCCAAATATAAAAGGTACACCCTCCAAATTTTACGGCTACAATAACAGCCTCTATATACTTACCCGCGAAAACAAACTCATATTCTATAACCTGACAGAAAAGAAAGGCGAATCACTGGACTGCACCGAACTGGGAATAACCAATGCAGAAGATATTGACAATATACATATATATAATGAGTACTTGTGGATTTGCAGCCACAACAATGGAGTGCTCTGCTATGACACAATAACAAAGGCGGCACGTAAACTGGACAAAGGAGACCATACGCACAGTGTGCAAGACGCATGCGTCCGTGATATCATACAGGCAGACGACACTACTTTCGTCATGGCATCGGGCACTTCATTGGCGTTAGTCAAATTTGAGAATAAAGAGTATCTGAAAGCTCCCATTAAAATAATCAACTTGATTGAAAATGATATTTATTACGAACCTATCATCAAAAACAGAATCACGCGCATTTATCTCGACAAGCAGAGCCAGGTGTTATGGGTTGGCACTTTCGGAAGAGGGTTGCTGAAATTAAATTTGTTGGGAGATAATGTAAACCGCATCCAACTGGACAATGAAATAAGGTCACTTAATGGAATAGCAGAAGACAGCAACGGATGTATATGGCTGGCTACCGACAACAAGGGTATATATAAAAGCCAAACAAAGAGTCTCTCGCCGAATATACAGTTCCTGCCATGGGAGAAAGCCGACAAAAACGGAGATTACTGTTTGTTTAAAGACAAAAACGGACACTTGTGGTTCGGAGACGAGAAAGGAGATATTCTCTTGATGAAACCTACCACCAACGAAATTGTTTCTTTTCACCCCCAGCCGGAAGAAACGGATAATCAGGTCTCTGCTATCAAAATACTTTTCCTCAACTCGCGCAACGATTTATGGATTGCAACAGAAAATGCCTTGATGGTATACGACCACCAAGGTAAAAACTGTCTGGCATATATGCCTTATACGAAAGAAATAGAAAAAATAACCGCCATCTGCGAGGATGGTGACGGCACCATGTGGCTGGGAACAGCAAAAGGATTGTTCCAGGCTGTGCGCGAAGGTAAGAAAGTAACACTGAGTGGAGGATACGAACAGAAAAACAATCTGGTTCCGGGAAAGGTTATGGCTATCTATATGAATAACTATAATCAATTATTCGTATCATACGCTAACAAGATTATCCAAATCGACGGAAAAGAAAAGAATGTGGTGTCGACCATGCTTCTTGACAGAGATTTACCCAACGGACACATCGACTGCATGGTAGACGACCGAAACGGAAATACCTGGCTGGGCACCAATTCGGGCATTATAACCGTCAACAATAAGAACAATTCTTTCTATCTGTATGCCTTCCCCGAGAACTATTATCAGGTTTGCCGGCTGAACAACGGAAAATTACTGTGGGTAAACTCTACGGGCTTACTTTACTTTGACCCCCGACAGCTGAAAGAAACTTCCAGCAACCGAAAATATTATATCGCCGACATTGATGTGAATTATAACAAAGTGGAAATAGGCGAAAAAGTAAACGGACAAGTCATTTTGGATAAACCGGCGCATTTAATAGACCGGCTTACCCTGAACTACAACAATAACAATCTCGTGCTTTACCTGAGTGACTTGCGTTACGGCACTTCTCCCAATAAGGTGGAATACCGCCTGCTACCCAATGACAAAGAATGGCGTTTTGGTGATTATGACCAGGTAAGGCTAAGTAACATCAAACCGGGAGACTATATACTCGAAATAAAGCCCTCCTATCCGATAGAAGGAAATGAACAAATCACCCGCATCGCCATCACTGTCGGCAAGTATTGGGCTACTACCGGATGGGCGGTTGCAGGTTACATACTTATCATCATAATATCCATATTCCTGACTTGGCTCTACCTCAATAGGAAAGCACTGAAGCGGCAGCTGTATAAAGAAAAGGAAGTGCAAATGAAAGAGCGTCTGGAAGAGGCTACGGAGATAAGGGCGGAAGAAAAGAAGAATCAGCAAATGCGTGACCAAATCAGATATATGCTGGCACGTGAACTGAGAACGCCCCTGTCACTGGTCACCGCACCTCTGAAAGAAATGATAGACAACTCGGCATTGCCGGAGTCGTTCCTGCAAAAAGTAAAAGTGGCCTATCGAAACTCAATCTGCATGCAGGACATTTGTAACCAATTGCTTAATATTCATCAGGAAGAAAACTATGGCCCTACGCTGAATGTAGCTCCATACGCGGCAAGCCGTATAGCCGACGAAGTGGTACGCTCTTCGTATGAGCTGCTGAATGTCAGCCCCATCAACTTGTATTACGACAAGGACAACAAGATAAACGCGGAAATATGGATTGACCGGCAAAAAATCATGTTTGTCCTCAAAAATATAATGTCGAACGCATACCGGCATATCTCTTATGCCGGTGCTGTCCGCTTTATTGTCAGCACCACAAACCTGAAAGGAAAAGAATACTGCCTTTTCACTATCGAAGATGATGGAAAAGAAGTGATTGAGGAATCATCTGTCACCTATCTGGGAGAAGATACTTATATCTCGCCGAGCAATTATCTGCATCCTGAACTGGGTATCGAGATTATGAGAAGAACGGCACTCGACCATCACGGAGATATTCAAATCAAGCAAGACAAAGAAACTGGTACTTCCGTCACCTTGTATATTCCGCTGGGCAAAGAGCATTTTGAAGGAGAAGAATATGTGGTATTCGTCAAACCGGGACACATGCAGGTAGACGACAGCCAGGCAAAGATTATCACTGTGGAGGACAAGAAGAAACAGGAACTGCAGGACAGCATCATCCCCCGACCGATTGAAAGTCCTGAAACGAAATATAAAATACTCGTTATCGAAGACCATGCGGATATCCGGCTTTATCTGAAAGTGTTATTCGGCGGAACCTATAATATCATTATGGCAGAAAACGGTGAAGAAGGAGTGAAAATAGCACGTAAAGAGATACCCGACCTGATTATTACCGATGTAATGATGCCTGTGATGGACGGATTCGAATGTTGCCGCATACTGAAAGAGGATTTAAAGACTTGCCATATTCCTATCATCCTGCTGACAGCATTAGTAGGCGATGAGGATGTGGTGAAAGGTATCGAACTGGGTGCCGACGATTATATCCTGAAACCGTTCAACCCGGAAATTCTGCGCACAAAAGTAAAACGACTCATCAAGAGCAGAGTGGAATTGAAACAAATCTATACCAAACTGCTGATGCCGTCTATCAGCACTATCGGAGATACGCAAGAAGAAAACGAAATTGCCATAGAAATTGAAGATCCGTTTGTCACACAAATCCTGAAAATTGTAAATGACAATCTGCAAAATCAGGACTTCAATGTGAAGAAACTTGCCGAAATGCTGAACATGAGCCAGCCCACCCTCTACCGAAGAGTGAAGCAACTCACCAACTTTACTATTATAGAGTTGGTAAGAGGCGTGCGCCTGAAACGCTCGGCAGAGCTGTTGCGGACTAAAAAATATAGCGTGCAGGAGGTAGCCGAAATGGTGGGCTATAACGACATTCCAACCTTCAGAAAGCACTTTGTCGATTTCTACGGAACAACTCCGTCTACATTTAACAGCAAAGAAGAGACCGAAGATAAAAAATAAACGTTAACAGCCAAATATTTTTTCAACTAAAAATCGTACCTTTGCAGCCAAATATTAGGTATAGTATGCAAGACATTAGAAACATTGCCATCATCGCCCACGTAGACCACGGAAAAACAACGCTCGTGGACAAGATGATGTTGGCGGGACATTTGTTCCGCAACGACCAGACCAATGGAGAACTGGTATTGGATAACAATGACTTGGAACGTGAGAGAGGTATAACAATCCTTTCGAAGAACGTTTCAATTAACTACAATGGAACAAAAATCAATATTATTGATACTCCGGGACACGCCGACTTCGGTGGTGAAGTGGAACGTGTGCTCAATATGGCCGATGGATGTATCCTGCTGGTAGATGCGTTTGAAGGCCCGATGCCTCAAACTCGGTTTGTACTCCAAAAGGCATTACAACTCGGTTTGAAGCCGCTAGTGGTAGTCAATAAGGTGGATAAACCCAACTGCCGTCCGGAAGAAGTATACGAAATGGTATTCGACT
>OGDN01002382.1_pt1 | contig 24575 bp, 21 predicted proteins | sample 1570271 | NCBI WGS metagenome assembly OGDN01 (sample SAMEA4384481, study PRJEB24528) | human gut metagenome | reverse complement strand
GCTTTTTTGGATATTATAGGGGATAATTACGAGGCGACGACCTCCGGGTTATGAGATTCAGAAAATGCTGCTTTTCATTTTTTTCGCTACGGAAAATAAGGAAAAACAGCGTTTTTTCATGTCATTTCTTTGATGTATTTCGTTATTTTTATTGTTTCCCGTTCTCATAAGGGTATGTGTAAGGGTACGAAATGATGAGCCTTTTCGTATACGCACAACGATTTCATGGCAAGAATAGACAATCCACTACACCACAGCTTCAATCACTGTTTTTCCATTCATCTGGATGGTTTTCATACCCGATTTCTTACTTTTGTTGAAGTTGAAACTGAGCAGATAGCCTTTCTCAAGGTGATAATAGTTCAGATATTCAGCAATCTGTTTTTCTCCCTCTGTGTTATATTCCTCGCCACGCCAGATTTTCAGCTCTATGATATACTGCTTTCCCAGATAATCTACAATGACATCGGTTCGTTTCTGGTCACGAGTCTGTGCTTCAATATAGTAGTTGCCTGTACCATTGATAATCGGGCGAAGATACAGCAAGAATAGTTTTCTGCCGTCTTCTTCCTTGAATTTATCTGGCTGGCTGCCGTAGATGTCATTGAAGTGGAGAATAAACTTCTCCAGAATCTTTTCCATATTCAACTGACCATCTTGAATAAACTGGTTTTTGTCCCATTCTCCGGCTTTATAGATAGACGTCTCCTGCATCTTTTTTGTTGTCAAAATTGCATTATAGAGACGAGTTTCAAAGATTCGATTTGCAATGACAACACTGCCATTTTCCTCTTTCAAAAAGCCATACATCATCGCCAAGCGAATTACGGAATCATCTGGATTGTAAGAAATTTTTCTGCCCAGAATCAAAATTTGATACAGATAATCATAAAGTTCTTGATTGTCCTCAATTTTATTGATGAGCGATTCAAAAAGGGCGTTGTTTTCCTTTAGAATTAGTTTCACAGCATCTGAAACATATTCTGTTTTCCAGCCGAATTTCTCATCCATATACTTACAAATCGAAGAAACCAACACCGGATAACCAGAAGTATAGTCATAAATCAGTTGGGATAATTTCTGAATATCCATGCCAGTATGGTGGTCGTTCTCGTACTCCGTCAGCATTCCAGCAATGTCGCTCACACTAAAACTCATGTCGATATCAAAGTTTGATGCAATATTCCATGGGCTGTTGTGCTTGTGTTCTGCATCTGGTCGTATCTTCTGGCGAAGATTTCGGATATCATGAACACCTGCCAGAATCACGGATTGAAAGGTTGGGCGTTTGTTTCGGATCAGGTAATAACCTCTGAGTTGTGCCAAGAAATCCAGAAACACCTGATTATTGCTGGCACTATCCACCTCGTCAATCATCAATACGATTTTTTTATCGTTCAATTTGCAGACAACACTGAGTTTTCGAAACAATTCTACCAAATTTGTGATCGCAGTCAGTTCACTTTTAGCAATTTCCATCAATACAGTTTCATCGGAAAACACTGCTGTTTCTATAAAAGCATCAATAAACGCCTTGGAAAAAGTCCGTTCATTTTCAAACGTTGCAGCACTCATTTGTGCTTGAAAATCCATAGAAATCACAGTATAGTCATTTTGCAGATAGCTTTGCAGTGCATCTAAAAGCGTGGTTTTCCCGTACTGTCGTCCTCGATTGATACAGAAATACTGTCCTCTATCCACCATTTTTTTGATTTGTGCAAGACGGCTGTCCAAATTCACCATGTAGTGTTCCTGTGGATTGCAGCAGCCAGTAATATTGAAATATCGTTCCATGTCGTTCACCTCATATTCACTGTTGGATTTTTGCTATTTCTATATACCATTATTATACCATACAGTTGGTGCAATTACAACAACAACTTGTCATAAGGCACTCTGTTTTCCAACATTCCGGTGGCACTGCGGCTGTATTTTATTTCATACCTATGACCTTGATGTGTACGGTTACGATAAATCCTTCCGGTAAAAACATGGAACGAAACGACAAAAGATACTGATTTTATGTCGTTTCGTTCCAACTTTAAAAAAATAAAAAAATCATCTCCTTTTTTCTTGACAAATGGCATGCAAATATGTTATAATAAAATTACCAAAAACACGTTACACATTTGAAATAAAAGGAGGCATATTATGATGAAACAATGGAAACGACTGGCTGCCCTCTCATCGGCAATCGTCATGGCAGCGGCAACGCTGACGTATTTCCCGAGCGACACGCTGCAAAATATCCGGTTGGAACTTTCAGCAAGTGCAGAAACGACGACTGAACCGCAGGTGTGGATAGAAGACAACCTGACTTGGACACTGGACGCCGACGGTACGCTGACCATCAGCGGTACAGGAGCAATGAAAGATTATAGTAGTTCTGAAGGCAATCGAAGCCCTGCACACAACAACTCGAATGTTAAAAAAGTTGTAATTGAAGATGGTGTCACCAGCATTGGAAATCAGGCGTTTCCTTTTTGCCGGAAATTAGCCAGCGTCACAATTCCAGACAGTGTCACCAGCATTGAAAATTATGCGTTTTATGAGTGCAGCAGCTTAACCGACATCGTGATTCCGAATAGCGTTACCAGCATTGGAAATTCTGTGTTTGAAAGGTGTAGCAATTTAAGCAATATTACGCTTTCAAACAATATCACCAGCATTGGAAGTGGTGCGTTTACTGATTGCAGAAGCTTACCCAGCATCACGATTCCAGACAGCGTCACCAGCATTGGAGGTAATGCGTTTTCTGATTGTAGCAGCTTAACCAGCATCACGATTCCAGACAAAGTTACCAGCATTGAATATGCTGCGTTTGATGGTTGCAACAGATTAACCAGCATCACGATTCCAGACAGTATTACCAGCATTGGAGATTTTGCGTTTAGGTATTGCAAAAGCTTACCCAGCATTACGATTCCAGACAGTGTTCCCAGCATTGGAAATTATGCGTTTTTTGATTGCAGCAGCTTAACCAGCATCACAATTCCAGACAGTGTTACCAGCATTGGAAATTCTGCGTTTAGATATTGCAAAAACTTACCCAGCATTACGATTCCAGACAGCGTCACCAGTATTGGAAATTATGCGTTTGCTTATTGCAAAAACTTACCCAGCATTACGATTCCAGACAGCGTCACCAGTATTGGAGAGCTTGCGTTTTCTGATTGCACCAGCTTGCAAACCATTTCTTTGAGTTGCAAATCCACATTGAAGAAAAGTGATTTCGGCGACAAAGCGGATTTGGTTTCCTATACATCGCACATCTTAAAGAAAACAGAAGCCAAAGATGCAACCTGTACCGAGGATGGAAACAAGGAATACTGGACTTGCGAACACTGCGGAAAGTATTTCTTATCGGATGATACCAACCCGGAAACGGCAACAGCAGTAGAATTATCAGAAACGGTGATTCCTGCTCTGAAACACAAAAATGCAACCACTCGTGGTGCATCAGAGCCGACGGAAACAGAACCAGGCTATTCCGGCGACCGTTATTGTCCGGATTGCGATACCGTTTTTGAAAAGGGCTATACCTACTGGAACGAAGGCAACCTGACCTGGAAACTGGACGCCGACGGCACGCTGACCATCAGCGGTACAGGGGCGATGAAAGATTATGACTATTATAACAATCCAAGCCCTGCAAGCCAGAAGAAAGATAGCGTAAAAAAAGTTGTGATTGAAGATGGTGTCACCAGCATTAGAAATTCTGCGTTTTATGATTGCAACAGCTTAACCAGTATCACGATTCCGAATAGCGTTACCAGCATTGGAGCGTATGCGTTTTCTAATTGCTACTATTTAACCAACATCACGATTCCAAATAGTGTCACCAGCATCGAAAATTATGCGTTTAGGAGTTGCAGTAGCTTAACCAGCATCACGATTCCAGATAGCGTTACCAGCATTGGAAAGCTTGCGTTTTATAGTTGCGACAGCTTAACCAGTATCACGATTTCGAATAGCGTTACCAGCATTGAAGAGAGGGCGTTTGCTTATTGCAGCAGATTAACCAGCATCACGATTCCAGATAGCGTTACCAGCATTGGAGAGGCTGCGTTTGCTGGTTGCAGCAGCTTAACCAGCATTACGATTCCGGATAGCGTTACCAGCATTGGAGAGTATGCGTTTCAGTCTTGCAGCAGATTAACCAGCATCACGATTCCAGACAGCGTTACCAGCATTGGAGCGTATGCGTTTTCTGATTGTTGGGATTTAACCAGCATCACAATTCCAGATAGCGTCACCACCATTGGAGAGTCTGCGTTTAATGCTTGCAGCAGCTTAACAACCATTTCTCTGAGCTGTAAATCTTCCTTGAAAAGAAGTGATTTCGGCAAGCAAGCGGATTTGGTTTCTTATACATCACACACATTAAACAAAACAGAAGCGAAAGCTGCAACCTGCACCGAAAACGGCAACAAGGAATATTGGACTTGCGAACACTGCAAGAAGTATTTCTTGTCGGATGATGCCAATCCGGAAACCGCTAAGGCAGTGGAACAGTCAGAATGTATGATTCCTGCTATCCAGCACAAAAACGCCATCATCCAGAACGCATCAGAGCCGACAGAAACAGCCCCCGGCTATTCCGGCGACCGTTATTGTCCAGATTGCGATACCATTGTGGAAAAGGGATATACCTATTGGAACGAAGATAACCTGACCTGGAAACTGTATGCCGACGGTACGCTGAACATCAGCGGTGCAGGGGCGATGAAAGATTATGACTATGATAACAATCCAAGCCCTGCAAGCCAGAAGAAAGATAGCGTAAAAAAAGTTGTGATTGAAGATGGTGTCACCAGCATTGGAAATTCTGCGTTTTTTTATTGCACTAGCTTAACCAGCATCACGATTCCAAACAGTGTCACCAGCATTGAGCCTTATGCGTTTTATAATTGCAACAGCTTAACCAGCATCACGATTCCAAACAGTGTCACCAGCATTGGGAATTTTGCGTTTTCTGATTGCAGCAGCTTAACCAGCATCACGATTCCAGACAGTGTCACCAGCATTGGAAATTATGCGTTTGCTTATTGCGAAGGATTAACCAGCATCACGATTCCAGACAGTGTCACCAGCATTGGAGCTTATGCATTTTCTTATTGCAGCAGCTTAACCAGCATCACGATTCCAGATAGCGTTACCAGCATTGGAAATGGGGCGTTTGATAATTGTAGCAGCTTGACCAGCATTACGATTTCAGACCGTGTCACCAGCATTAAGCCTTATGCGTTTTCTTATTGCAGCAGCTTAACCAGCATCACGATTCCAAACAGTGTCACCAGCATTGAGAATTTTGCGTTTTCTAAGTGCAGCAGCTTAACCAACATCACGATTCCAGATAGTGTCACCAGCATTGGAAGTTCTGCGTTTAATGGTTGTAGTAGCTTGCAAACCATTTCTCTGAGCTGTAAATCTTCCTTGAAAAAAAGTGATTTCGGCGACCAAGCGGATTTGGTTTCTTATACATCACACACATTAAAGAAAACAGAAGCGAAAGATGCGACCTGTTCCGAAAGCGGCAACAAGGAATACTGGACTTGTGAGCATTGCAAGCAGTATTTCTTGTCGGATGATACCAATCCGGAAACGGCTAAGGCAGTGGAACAAGCAGAAACCATTATTCCTGCAAGCCACAAGCTGACAAAGGTAGAAGCCAAAGCTGCGACCTGTTCCGAGGACGGAAACAAGGCATACTGGACTTGCGAACACTGCGGAAAGTATTTCTTATCGGATGATACCAATCCGGAAACGGCTAAGGCAGTGGAACAGTCAGAAACCATCATTCCTGCTCTCAAACACAAAAACGCCATCATCCAGAACGCATCAGAACCGACTGAAACAGCCCCCGGCTATTCCGGTGACCGTTATTGTCCGGACTGCGATAAGGTTTTGGAAAAAGGATATACTTATTGGATCGAAGACAACCTGACCTGGAAGCTGTATGAAGACGGCACGCTGAACATCAGCGGTACAGGGGCGATGAAAAATTACAACTATTTTGAAGGCAATCAAAGTCCTGCAAGCCAGAAGAAAGATAGCGTAAAAAAAGTTGTGATTGAAGATGGTGTCACCAGCATTGGAAATGAAGCGTTTGCTGGTTGCAGCAGCTTAACCAGCATTACGATTCCAGATAGTGTTACCAGCATTGGAGAGGGTGCGTTTGCTGGTTGCAGCAGCTTAACCAGCATCACGATTCCAGATGGTGTCACCAGCATTGGAGATGCTACGTTTTCTAATTGCGAAGGATTAACCAGCATCACGATTCCAGATAGCGTTACCAGCATTGGAGAGGGTGCGTTTTATGCTTGCAGCAGCTTAACTAGCATCACGATTCCAAGCAGCGTTACCAGCATTGGAAAGTATGCGTTTGATAATTGCACCAACTTGACAACCATTTCTCTGAGCTGTAAATCCACATTGAAGAAAAGTGATTTCGGCAAGCAAGCGGATTTGGTTTCTTATACATCACACACATTAAAGAAAACAGAAGCCAAAGCTGCAACCTATGCCGAAAACGGAAACAAGGCATACTGGACTTGTGAACACTGCAAGAAGTATTTCTTATCGGATGATACCAACCCAGAAACCGCAACAGCAGTGGAATTATCAGAAACTGTGATTCCTGCTTTAGTTCAAGTTGCCACAACAACCACGCCAATCAAATGCGTTTACGGTCAGGATATGAACAAGATCGACCTGCGGGATTATGTGAAAAATACTGATGTAGTGGGTGAAGTTACGGTCAAGGTTGCAACCGGTTCTGCTCTGCCAGATGGCATGAAATTGGATAATGGTAAAATTTCCGGCAAACCTGCAAAGGTATACGAGGACGGCAAAGAAGTGACCTTTACATTCACAGCAGAAAATGGCAATACCGCAAACCTGACATTGCTGTTCTTGGTGGCAAAAGCCGACCCGACTGTTGAAGTTGCTGTAAGTGGCGATTCACACACAGAAGGTGATTTGGTAAGCGAACTGAAGTTGATTCTCAGCGAAAACAGTACCAAGGGTGTTGTGGAGCTTGTCAGCGAGATAAAGGCTCTGGTTGCCGGAAAAAATACTTTAACATGGAAATTCACGCCGGAAGATGAAAACAATTATAATATGGTAACAGGAACAGTTGTCGTGAATGCACAGACAACGACGACCACAACCACAAAAGCAACTACTATCACAACCAAGGCAACAACTACAACGAAACCGAACAAGACAACTACAACAAATGCAACAACTACAACCAAGCCAAGCAAGACCACCACAACTAAGGTAACAACTACAACAAAACCGAACAAGACCACCACAACTAAGGTAACGACTACAACTAAACCGAGTAAGACGACCACAACTAAGGTAACAACTACGACCAAACCGAGCAAGACCACCACAACTAAGGTAACGACTACGACCAAACCGAGTAAGACAACCACAACTAAGGTAACGACTACAAACAAACCAAGTAAGACGACCACAACTAAGGTAACAACTACGACCAAACCGAGCAAGACCACCACAACAAAGGTAACAACTACGACGATTACAACAACTACAAACACAGCCATTCCATTCTATGGCGATGTCAATTTGGATGGCAAGGTAGACATCTTAGATGCAGTATTCTTGAACAAATATCTCGCAACACTGATACAATTTTCGGATGCTCAAATGGAAAATGCGGACTGCTGTCAGGATGGCGTTTTGAATGATCAGGATACAACTGCTCTCATGCAATTTATCATTCTGCTGATTGATGACCTGCCTGTACAGCCTACTGAAAAATAATCATACAATTTAAATCCTAAATCAAAAAACCGCTTCCCAGCGTATCTATAAGATACGGGGAAGCGGCTTTTTCTATATAGTGAGAAAATATTGACCATGAAATTGTCAATAACACTTGACACATTTCCAACAAGGATTATGAAGCAAAGCGTGCGACGGCAACCGCTGCGTAGAATCTTTGCCGCTTTACAGCAGGAGGAAGCCCGCCAATGGACGAACAGATCCTGCGGTTGCTCCAGCAACTCATGAAATACCGCCAGACCATGAATTTCAGCTCTTCCATTTTGTAATGTTCTGTCTTTCTTCCCCGATGATAAAACAATTCTTCTTTCATCCTTGCCCAGATGCTTTCACATCTCGCATTATCATGGCATCTTCCTCCCGCACGGTTCATGCTTTGCACAATGCCATATTTTTGAATGACTGCCCGATATGCAGCACTGGTGTACTGGCTGCCACGGTCGGAATGCACAATGGCTCCGCGGATTTTCGGAAACCGCAAATTCGCATATTTCAGTGTTTCACAGCACAGTTCCGCACGCATATGATCTGCCATTGCCAGGCCCACTGGCAGCAGATCGTAGCAGTCAAAAATTGCTGAAACATACAGTTTTCCGTCTTTTGCCGGAATTTCTGTAATATCTGTCACACACTTTTGCAGCGGTGCATCTGCTGTGAAATCACGTTTCAGAAGATCATCAGATTTGTGTGCTTCCCGGTCAGCTTTCGTGATTCCATTGGTTTTCCGCTAAGGTTTTTGGCTAACTCGATCGCCTGCACTTTGTATTCCTTGTCGTATTCTCTCTTCTTTGACATCTTCATATCCTCCGTTTTTCCTTTTTTCTATTTTATTCCCTTGTGGCTTACGTGTCAAGTTTTATTATACAGGATCAGTTTACCTTGCTTCTATTATGATTTTGTTGAAATGATACAATTATCTTGATTTTTCAAACAAGGTCTAATCACCGCTTCGCCATTCCGATGATTGTAGAACCTATGAGAAATCAGTATCGACTGATTGGAAATCCGCTTTCTTTTTTTGCTGCACAACAGTTGGGATTAAAATCAGCTCCTGCTGAAACCGGCACGAAAGAGGAAATTCAGGTAAGAAAACAGCTTCGAACAAAAGGAACTCTCGTATGGAGCAACCAACAGGCAGACGTTGGAGAAGTGATTCAATTTACTTTGACCAGAGTAACGATTCAATATGATAATGGCAATGTACAAACTTATGATCTTTATCAGTGTTTAGAAAAGGGACAAATTCGAATTTTATAAGAAACTGTTTTTATATAAAAATACATAATAGAAAAATCATGCTCCTATGGAATAATGAAATGAAAGTCATAGGAGCGTAATTTGGATGGTGATGCAATTCGTAAAAAGTTTCTGATAAGGATTCTGGTTCACTGCTATCACTCATCGACAGACTTGCTGCTGTTTTCAGAAATGGCGTAAAAGATGAAATTGCAGCTAAAATCGTAGAAAAATATATTTCTAAAAATAAAATTATATGATTATTTATTTTGAATAAAATATGTTAAATCAGAATCGAAAGTTAAATTTAGATTGATTTTTTAGAAATGTTCTACAGTATCATAAAAAAAGAACAAATTTCGATATTTTGTAGGGGACGATTCTTTTTCTGATTGGATTTTCAATTCAAAAAAAACCCAGAAAAAGGTATTTATTTGTGCAGAATGATGAAATTGGATTCTCTCCTTGACAAGGAAACTGAAAAATGATATACTGAAAAAGGTGATTGAACTTTTTTGAAATCGTGAATTTTTTAGAACAAAAAAAGAAAGGAGATATGCAAAATGCGGACAAGTGTGGAAAAGGTAAGACCCGAATCGAACAATTTTGCATGTCTTGGAAAAATAATCAAAGAAAAAGCTATTTCAAAGGAGTCTTGCTGCTCGTTGCGGTAGGGCTGGTTTGAAATAGCTTTTTTGTTGTGGGTTTGTGGAATGGAGGCATTCATTTTGAAGAACTATAAAATTGCGGTCGCTGGAACTGGTTATGTTGGGTTGTCCATTGCGACTCTGTTGAGCCAGTACAACCAAGTGACAGCAGTGGACATTATTCCGGAGAAGGTTGATTTGATTAATCAAAAAAAATCTCCGATTCAAGATGATTATATTGAAAAATATCTTGCTGAAAAAGAACTGAATTTAACAGCAACATTAGATGCAGAAGCTGCCTATACAGATGCAGATTTTGTAGTCATTGCAGCTCCAACAAATTATGACAGTAAAACGCAGCATTTTGATACTTCTGCAGTGGAAGCCGTCATTCAGTTGGTGATGAAATATAATCCAAATGCAATTATGGTGATAAAATCCACGATTCCAGTGGGTTATACAGAAAGTGTCAGAGAGAAGTTCGGCAGTAAGAATATTCTCTTCAGTCCGGAATTTTTGCGGGAATCCAAGGCACTTTATGACAATCTATATCCATCTCGTATCATCGTTGGTACAGATTTGAATGATGATAGATTGGTAACAGCAGCTCAAACCTTTGCAAATTTGCTCCAAGAAGGAGCAATCAAGGAAAATATTGATACCTTGTTTATGAACTTTACAGAAGCAGAAGCGGTTAAGCTGTTTGCAAATACCTATTTGGCTCTGCGAGTTGCATATTTCAACGAATTGGATACTTATGCAGAGAGCAAAGGACTGGATACGAAGCAGATTATTCAAGGTGTCTGCTTAGATCCAAGAATCGGAACACATTATAATAATCCGTCTTTTGGATATGGTGGTTATTGCTTGCCAAAGGATACAAAGCAATTACTTGCAAATTATGCGGATGTGCCTGAAAATTTGATTGAGGCGATTGTAGAGAGCAATAAGACTCGAAAAGATTTCATCGCTGACCGTGTTTTGCAATTGGCTGGTTACTATGGTTATGATGAAGAAAATGAATTTGATGAAAAGAAAGAAAAATCTGTTACCATTGGTGTCTATCGCTTGACCATGAAGAGCAACAGCGATAACTTTCGCCAGAGTTCTATTCAGGGTGTTATGAAACGGATCAAGGCTAAGGGTGCAACTGTCATCATTTATGAGCCGACCTTGAAAGACGGCGAGACATTCTTTGGGTCTGTCGTTGTGAATGATTTGGCTAAGTTTAAGGAAATGAGCCACGCCATCATTGCAAACCGCTATGATAAGTGCCTGGATGATGTGAAGGATAAGGTCTATACTCGCGATATTTTCCAGAGAGATTGATAGAGATTATATAGGATTAAGATAGGGAGAAAGTTATATATATGTACGATTATTTAGTAGTAGGTCCTGGTCTTTACGGGGCGATTTTTGCCCATGAGGCGAAGGCTCATGGAAAATCTGTTTTTGGTAGTGGACAAGCGTCCGAATATTGCGGGTAACATTTATACAGAAAGTGTTGAGGGCATCAACGTTCACAAGTATGGCGCTCACATTTTCCATACCAACAATAAAAAGGTTTGGAGTTATATCACATAATTTGCAGAATTCAACCGCTTTACCAACAGCCCCGTGGCTAATTACAAGGGCGAATTGTATTCGTTACCGTTCAACATGTATACCTTTAACAAGATGTGGGGTGTTGTGACACCGGAAGAAGCTGCCGCCAAGATTGAGGAGCAGCGCAAGGAGATTACTGGCGAGCCACAGAATCTTGAAGAGCAGGCCATTTCTCTTGTCGGTCGTGATATCTATGAGAAACTTATCAAAGGCTACACTGAAAAGCAGTGGGGGCGCGATTGTAAAGAGTTGCCGTCTTTTATTATTAAGCACCTTCCAGTTCGTCTGACTTTTGATAACAACTATTTCAATGCACTTTATCAGGGTATTCCTGTTGGTGGTTATACCAAGATGATTGCAAATCTGCTGGATGGTGTTGAGGTTCGTTTGAACACAGACTATCTGGAGAACAAGGCCGAGTTGGATGCATTGGCTGATAAGGTTGTGTACACTGGATCGATTGATGCTTACTTTAATTATAAGTTGGGTACGTTGGAATATCGTTCGGTTCGCTTTGAAACGGAAGCATTGGACAAGCCTAATTTCCAGGGCAACGCAGCAGTGAACTATACCGACCGCGAAACTCTGTGGACTCGAATTATTGAACATAAATGGTTTGAATTTGGCAAGGATGAAAATGAAAACGATCTGCCAAAAACAATCATCAGCCGTGAGTATAGTAGCGAGTGGAAACCGGGAGATGAGCCGTATTATCCGGTTAATGATGCTAAGAATGGCTTGCTTTATTCTGAATATAAGAAGCTGGCAGACGCAGAAGAAAAAATAATTTTCGGCGGTCGTCTTGGCGAGTATAAGTACTATGATATGGATCAGGTAATTGCAGCTGTATTGGATAAATGTGAGAAGGAACTGGGAGAGTAAAAATGGCAAAGAAAAAGATTTTAATGGTCTGTGAAGCTTTTGGAGGTGGCGTATTCACTTACGTATCTCAGCTCTGCAACGATATGGTGGATGATTTTGATGTCTATCTTGCGTATTCGCTCAGACCGCAGACCCCTAAGAATTACAAGAGTTTTCTCGATGAGAGAGTACATTTGATTGAAGTGAAAAATTTCGGAAACCTTTTGAATGTCGGAAGCGATATAAAGGTTATTAAAGAACTGCACCGTATCGAGGATGACATAGAGCCAGATATTATTCATCTGCATTCCTCTATTGCCGGTGGAATAGGTCGTATTGCCTTCAAGGGAAAGAATAATACTGTGCTCTATACCCCACATGGATATGCACATATTCTGATGGGACGTAATCGTAAGACGTTTGTTTATGAGATTATGGAAAAAATATTGGGCAAAACAAATGCTGTAACACTTACTTGTTGCGAAAGTGAGGATGCAGTTGCAAAGACATTGGGTAAGCGGACAGCATACATTGAGACAGGTGTAAATCTGGAAGATCTTTCTGAGGCACTAGACGCAATTAAGCCCGTGCACAATGAAAAATTTACTGTTTTTACCCTTGGTAGAGTCTGCACTCAGAAACAACCTGCATTGTTTAACCGCATTGCAGAGTTAGTTCCAGAAGCGCAGTTCGTGTGGATTGGTAATGGAGAATTGGAAAATGAGCTTACTGCCTCTAATATGGAGGTTACTGGTTGGAAAGCCAGAAAAGAAGCCTTGGCAATGGCCAAAGGAGCGGATGCTTATGTTCTGTGTTCCTACGGTGAAGCTATTGCTATGAGCTTGATCGAAAATATGTTTATGAAAAAGCTCTGCCTAGTTAGTAATACTATGGGCAATAAGAGTGTAATTAAAGATGGGTATAATGGTTATCTTTGCGAAACTGCAGAAGACTATGCAGCTAGAATCCGAGAGGCAATGGTGCATTTTCCGGCAGAACTTCCAGAAAATGCATATAATGATGTGATGAATATCTACAATACCCATGAAATGAAGCGGAAATATGTCGCATTCTATAACGCAATAATTAACGGAATACATAAGTTCTGATGTACTAGAGGTATAAAATCATGAGAAAAGAAAAGAAAATCTGCTTTATTTCTTCTTCAGGTGGACATCTGGAACAGATAAAGCAGCTGAAAATGGTTGCGGAAAAGTATGATCATTATTATGTGCTGCCACGAAACGCCAGTACAGAAAAATTCAAGGAAAAAAAATATCTTGTGGGTGATTTCTATAGAAAAAACCGTATTCAGTTTTTGTTTCGCTTTGCAATCACGGCGTTTCAACAGCTGGGGATTTTTATTAAGGAACAGCCTGACGTAGTAATTACTACAGGTGCAGGTGTTGTGATTCCTACTTGTCTGTATGCCCATTTTTTTGGGAAAAAATTAATATATATCGAAAGTTTTGCAAGAATGAAATCATTGAATAAAACGGCAGAACTATTGAATAAGTATTCTGATTTATTCATTGTGCAGTGGAAAGAGTTGCTGAAAATTGCTCCAAATGCGGTTTATGGGGGGTGGATATATTGATTTTAGTATGTGTCGGTGCGTCGGAATACCGATTTGATCGCCTTTTGAAGATGGTGGATGAACTTTGTGACGAAAAAATATTGAAGGGTTCAGAAATCGTAGCTCAGATTGGTAGCACGGATTACGAACCAAGAAATTATAAAAGTTTCCATCTGCTTGGACGAGATGAGTTTCAAGAATACATGGAGAAATCCGATTTAATAATTACACATGCTGGAACAGGCAGTGTTATTCCACCTCTTAAGCTTGGTAAAAAGGTAATTGTAGTTCCTAGACTTGAGAAATACAAGGAGCATCTAGATGACCACCAACTTGAACTGAGAGATGTTTTTACTAGTGCTGGATACACACTGAGTGCAAATTCTAAAAAAGAGTTGATCGATGCACTGGAACACATTGAAACGTTTACCCCCAAGGTGTTTAAATCTAATAATAGCTATGTTAATCAGCTAGTGATTGATTTTATTGAAGGCATTTAAATATAAGGAGGTGAATCATATGAAGGTTTTGATGGTAGGAAATCATGAAAGTGTCCATGGCGGAATCACCAGTGTTATACAGCAACTCTTATCGCATGATTGGGAGAAAGATGGTGTGAAAATGTATTTTTTTCCTTCATATCGAGGAGGAAATGTAATAGATAAAGTTTCATATTTTTTAGGCTCTTTTATTAAGATCAAAAGTTTTATCATCAATGAAAAACCAGATGTTGTCCATATTCATATGTCTCATCATGGTAGTTTTGATAGAGCGAGCTTAATTGGTGCTTTCTGTAAAAAAAAAGGTGTGCCTGTTGTCGTGCATCTTCATGGATCGGAATTCAAAAAATATTTTGATGAATGTAATAGCCAAAAGAAAAAGAAAATACAGAAATTCTTTAAAGAGTGTTCAACAGTCATAACTTTAGGAAATGACTGGAAAAATTTTGTCCTTTCAATTGTACCGGTAGCGAATGTCGTAGTTCTAAACAATACTGTGCATATTCCAGATGAAACAGTAAAACAAGAAGAAAATAAGATACATTTTCTATATTTAGGAGTTCTTTTTAAAAGAAAAGGACTGGACGATTTATTACAAGCAATAAAAAAGGTTGTGAGTTCTGGATGTATTGATGGTAAAGACGTTGTATTTAATATTGGTGGAACTGGACCGGAGGAATCGCAACTTAAAGCCAAAACACAAAGCTATAGAATTACGCAATATGTTAATTATCTTGGATGGGTAAATGGAAACGATAAAATCAATGAATTAACAAGTAATCAAGTGTTTGTCCTTCCTTCTTATAATGAGGGATTGCCGATAGCAATTCTAGAGGCTATTAGTTACGGTATGCCTGTAATAGCTACCTCCGTTGGAAGCGTAAGTGAAGCAGTTAAGAATAGTATAAATGGGTATGCATTTAAACCAGGAGATATAGATGGTTATGCAAAAGCGATAACAGATTTGATTTGTAATTACGAATTAAGATGTTCTATGGCTCAAGCATCCAGAAATCTAGCAACTGAAAAATTCAATGAAAATGTGTATTTTGATAAAATAGTTGAGATTTATAAAAAAGCAAAAAGGTGTGATTAAATGGAGAATCCTTTAGTATCGGTAATTTTGCCAATTTACAATGTCGAAAAATATTTAGATAGATGTATTACATCGGTAGTGAACCAAACATATAAGAATCTTGAGATTATTCTGATAGATGATGGTGCTAAGGATTCATCTCCGGAAATATGCGAGAAATGGACTCAAAAAGATGAACGAATTGTTGTTGTTCACAAAGAAAATGCTGGCTTGGGTATGGCTAGAAATACTGGCTTAAATAATGCACATGGTAAGTATGTTGCATTTGTGGACTCTGATGACTTTTTAGAAGAAAATGCGATAAAAAAGCTTCTTGATAGTATAGGAGATGCAGATACGATTCTCTGTGGACATTATATATATTATGGAGATAATCATATTGAATCACGACCAATTATGTATAGCGGAACAGTATTTGAAGGAAATGACGTTACGGAAAAAATTTTGGCAGAAATGATGGGAGCATTACCGTCTGATCCAGTAGATACAATGTTGCCTGTTTCAGTGTGGCACGGTTTATATTCAATGAAAATCATAAATCAATACAATATACGTTTTCCATCTGAAAGAGAGTTTATTTCTGAGGATATGATATTTGATATTGATTATTTTTCTAAGGCTCAGAAGGTGACATTCATTCAGGACTGCTTATATTATTATAGAAAGAATAATGAAGAGTCACTGACAAGTGTATATAACGAGAATAGATTTAATAAAGAAATAATACTTTATAATGAGATCTCAAGAAAAATGAGTCTGCTTATGCCAGAACAGAAGTATTTATACCGAGTTCAGCGAACATTTTTAGGAAGAACACGTTCATGTATTAAAAGGGCTGTAAAGCAATTAAAGGAGCCACGCGAAGAAATCAAGAGAATAAGTAAAAATGAAACAGTAAAGAAGGTTCTTGCTTCTTATCCATATCAGGATAATAAAATTTCGCTTTTCATATTTAATTACTGTTTAAAACATGAATACTGTGAACTTCTACGGTTGATGGTAAAAATCAAGTAAAAGGAGAAAGAAAGTGATGAATAGTATATTACGACAGGAAAAAAAGCTCTATTTTAAGAGTACAAAGCAATACTTGCTGAGCATGATTTGTCAAGAACATAATTATCTTATTTGGAAGTATATAGTCTATCTTAGAAAAGAAGAGAGTTCGACGACTAAACTGTTTGCTTATTATTATAGGAGAAAGAAAAATATAATAGGGGCAAAACTGGGCATTTTAATATATGCAGGATCTTGTGGAGAAGGATTGCATATTTGGCATTATGGTTCTGTTATTATTAACGGCTACGCTAAAATTGGAAAAAACTGCACATTACACGGGCAGAATTGCATAGGAAATAACGGCAGTAACAATGCCGCACCAGTGATTGGTGATAATGTAGATATTGGAGCTGGGGCATCTATCATAGGAGATATTTATATAGCTGACAATGTGACAATTGGAGCTGGAGCGGTAGTCAATAAATCTTGTATGGAAAAAAATGTTGTATTAGCTGGTGTGCCGGCAAAGATTGTCAAATATTCGGGGGGCAAAAGTTGTAAGAGTCTTTCCCTTCAAGAAAATAATTAGGTTTAGTTAGGATTGAGAATATGAATATAAGGGCAAAAAGAAAATGGTGGTTACTAAGAATAGATGATATAATGCTACTTTTGATGTTTTCTGGAATGAATAGAATATTCTGGAACGATGCAGCTACGACAACAAGAATTAGGATGTATGTTAGTATTGTAATCACACTGTATTTGTTGGTGAAAAAAGAAATTACACGTTGCAATAAACAAAGTTTAATGATTCCGTATATAAGTTCTATTTTATTGGCGGGTATTGTAAATTATGGTTTTACAGAAGATTTATTAGGAACGATTGTAACATGCATCTTTATTTTTGATTTATTCGCCTTGACACTGAGATATGTGCGGATTTATGGCATTGAAGATTTGCTTGACACAGTATATTTTGTTGCTCTTATATTTATGCTTGTAAATGATTTTTCTGTCCTTTATGCCGGAAAATTGACAAAAGCAATCAGTAGCACGCAAGCAGCTGTCATGTACTTTTCAGGCAACAAATTCTCAGTTGCATTTATCCACATGATAGTAACATTTCTTTTTTGTTGTCATCACTATAGCACTTGGAATAGAAATTCACTGGAAAAAATTAAATTTTTAATTATTGGATTCTATAACATATTCTTTTGCATGTTTATGTCTTGTGGAACGGGTATCATAGGATGTGTGTTAATTATAATTTTAAGTATGTGCAGTGGTAAAGTGAAGAAAGCATTTAGTTATCCGGCAACATTTATATTATTGTTGATAATTTTGAACTATTTGTTTATTGGGACAAATGTCCTTTTATCAAATGGGGTGTTTCAAAACATCGTCTTACTACTTGGAAAAGATTTGACCTTAACAGGGCGTATGGGAATCTATCCAAAGTTAGCTGAAATAATTGAAAATAGTTTGTTTTTTGGGTATGGTGATGCTACTCAAATTGTCGCAAAAGTTGTTGGTTATGGAAATGCTCAAAATGGAATCCTTCATATTTTTGTTCAATATGGCGTGTTGGGTGTGTCGTCTTTTATTTTTATGTGTAGTAAAGCAATTTCAAAGGTTAAAAAAAGTGGAGAGGAAAATCTCGCAATAGCATACCCGATTTTAGTTTATACAAATATTATGATTGTATGCTCGCTGGTTGAAATTTGTTTTAGTTATAATTTTTTATTTGGAATTGCATTATTGAATGCGTGTGGAGAATATAGTGCAAAAGAATATTTGTAATAACAAATGAATGAAGGAGGGCATATTGAATGAACAACAGTAATTATGGACTGGCTTCTGTAATTGTGCCTATTTATAAAGTTGAAAAATATCTCCGTAGATGTATAGATAGCATACTTAATCAAACATATAAAAATATTGAAGTGATATTAGTGGATGATGGTTCACCAGATAAATGTGGTGAAATATGCGATGAATATAAGAAAATCGATAGCCGTGTCAGAGTTATTCACAAAGAAAATGGTGGGCTATCTGAAGCGAGAAATTTTGGATTGTTACATGCAGTAGGAGAATATGTTTTTTTTGTAGACAGTGATGATTGGATTGATCGAGATTATTGCAGTTCGGCAATTCTCGATTTGGTGAAAGAAAATGTAGACGTGGTGATCTTTGGATACAACAAGATTGATGAAGATGGCAATTTAGTAGATGTTGCGACTACATTGCAGCCCAAAATAATATCAACAGAAGATGCACTTAGAGGACTTGTTGATGGAACGATAGCTAATTATGCATGGAATAAGATATATAAGAGAAGGTTGTTCTCGGAAATAGAATACCCTGTTGGCCGTTTGTGGGAAGACGTAGGAACAACTTATCGCGTGTTTGATAAGTGTGAGTCACTGTATTTATCAAACAGAGTTACATATAACTATCTTGTGCGAAAAAATGGAATAACTGGTGTTCATTCTTCTAAGGCAGATATAGATATTTATGAGCAAAGAAAAGAACAATATAATTTTTTTCAAGAAAAATATCCTGAGATAGCTGTACAGGCACTTTCAGCATTAGTTGATTCGGCGATTCAGGCACTTATTCATATCCCGTATGAAAAACAGTATGATTCTCTAATCGCTGACATTGAAAATTTTCTGCTGTGTAATAAAAGTCAAATTGTGAAAGCCAATTCTGGAAACATTAAAGTTGCATTATTTTATAAAGCACCTGGAATGTTCCGAAAAATGATAAGATATGCATCAAATATTTGGAAAATCACGAAATATGGTTCGCCAGCAGCTAAAATATGTCGTAAAGTTGGTGGTAGGATTAAAAGGATACAAGGACGAAATAGAGATAGGCTAGATATAGGTGACTTGTGGAAAACACAGAAACATAAAATTTATCTAATCGGCACACCGGATCATGATAATTTGGGAGATCACGCAATCGCATTATCATCAATTCAATTTTTACAAGATAATTTTAAGCAGTATGAAGTTATTGATATAACTGAGCAGGAATACTGGAAATATAGAACTAGTTTAATAAAAAATATTGATCATCAGTGTGATAAAATTGTCTTACAGGGTGGCGGAAATTTAGGAAATCAATACAAGTATATAGAAAAGATCCGGAGAGATGTTGTTTCTAGCTTAAGTGTTCCGTTGTTTCTTTTCCCGCAAACTATGTATTTTACTCCTGATGAAAAGGGAAAGAAAGAACTGTCTAGATCTCAAAAAATATATGGACATAATACTAAATTGATTATGTATGCTAGAGAAGAGATATCTTATGATTTAATGCATGAAAGCTTCCCTAATAATAAAGTATATTTAGTGCCTGATATCGTTTTAAGATATCGTGTTCCAGAATATAAAGGCATCCGTTCTGGAATATTACTTTGTTTGAGGACAGACAAGGAAACTAGTCTTACGTATTCTGAGCGTGAGAGTATAAAAACATTGTGCTTAAGGAAATGTGAGGATGTTTCTTATACGGATACTTGTATTAGAGAATATATTTTAAAAAGTGAACGCGAAGATAGAGTGTATAGAAAGCTGGTACAGATATCTTCTGCAAAACTAATGATTACAGATAGACTTCACGGTATGGTTTTCGCTCTTCTTACTAAGACACCGTGTATTGTTTTGGCAAATTATAATCATAAAATCGAGGGAGTCTACCAATGGATAAAACACAATAAATTTATTTATTATATGAACAATTTATCGGAACTAGAAAGTAAAATTGATGAGATGTTTTCTTCTGAGAATATAACATTTGAAAAAGAGCAGTTTGATGAGGAATTCAAAAAAATAATGGTGTCTATGACACAAGATTAAGTAGGAGACATAATGGAAAAAATCAGACGTTTTTTTGAGTGCTTGTTACCTGTAACAGCATGTAATCTAAAATGCAGTTATTGCTATGTTATACAAAGAGACAATCGAAAGATGAAAATTCCTGAATTGCGATACTCACCTGAAAGAATCGGACAAGGGTTAACAAAAGAAAGATTAGGTGGGACATGCTACTTCAGCATTTGTGGAGCTGGGGAAACTTTGTTGCCTAAAGAAACTATTCAAATCACAAAAGAAATTTTGAAACAGGGACATTACGTTAATTTAACAACGAATGGTACTCTTACCCAACGCTTTGAAGAATTGATGCTATTGCCAGAGAATCAAAAAAAGCACCTACATTTTGCATTTTCGTTACATTACTTAGAACTAAAGCGATTGAATAAATTGGATGTCTTTTTTTCTAATGTGAAAAATGTCAAAAATAATAAATGTTCATTTGTCGTCCAATTAAATTTATGCGATGAGTATATTCCATATTTAGAGGAAATAGGAGATTTATGCATCAAGGAGTTAGGAGCATTGCCTCAGATGGCAGCTACGCGTAAGGAAAACAATCTATCTAAAGATGTTGAGTTGCTGACAGCACATACAACAGAAGATTATTACAATATTGGAAATAAATATCAATCGCCTTTGTTTGATTTCACAATGCGAAACTTTGGAAAAAAACAAACAGGATTTTGTTATGCAGGGGATTGGGGTGGTCAATTAAATCTTGCAACAGGTGTTTTCTCTCGATGTTATGCTTCAAAAATTAAACAAGACATTTTTAAGGATATAAAAAAGCCGATTGATTTTTGCGCTGTTGGAAATCACTGCCATTCCCTTTTTTGTATGAATTCTAGCCATTTTTTATCTTTAGGAATGATTCCGAATCAGTATCAAGAGATAACATATGAGCAACTTAGAAATAGAAGAGAAGCAAATTGGTATACAGAAGAAATGCAGGAGGTTTTGAGCAGTAAACTAAAAGATACTAATCTTTGCTATGATAGTAAAAAAAGATTGAAAACAGAGCTGTATGCTGTTATTGATGAGGGGTTGAATATGGCGTATAAATTAAAGGATACTTTAAGAAAAGGGAAAAGAAATGCAAAGAAGTAATTCAAAGGCTAATTATATTTATAGTGTTGTATATCAACTTCTTACAGTGTTGACACCATTGCTAACTGCCCCATATTTGGCAAGAGTAATTGGAGCTGAAGGCGCAGGAATTTATTCGTATTTTAATAATATAGCATCATATTTTGCAATGTTTGGTATGCTTGGCTTAACAAACTATGCTAATCGATATATAGCGCGAGTTAGAGACGATACTGGAAAATTGAACTATGTATTTTCAAGCATTTACTATATGCAGGTTGTGCTTGGAATTCTTGTGTCCGTTTTATATATAGTTTATACGGCTTTTTTTGTTAAGGACAATCAAAATATTTGTTGGATTCTATTCTTACCTGTATTGGCTACGATTATTAATTTGACATGGTTCTATTGGGGGTTAGAAGAATTTAAGATTACTGTAACAAGGAGCATTCTCATAAAATTTGTTACAATTGTGTGTATTTTTCTGTTTGTAAAAGAAAAAGGCGATTTGTGGAAATATTGCTTGATTTTATCAGCGGGAACTTTTTGTGGGAATATTCCTCTATTCTTATTGTTAAAGAAATATGTAAAATTTGTAAAGGTTGATGTACAAGATATTTTGGTTCATATTAAGCCTAATTTGATTCTGTTTGTTCCAGTTTTATCTGTAAGCGTTTATCGTACTATGGATAAGATTATGTTAGGTTGGCTTAGTACATACAGTAGTGTTGGATATTACGAAAATATTGATAAAATAATAAATATTTGTTTGGGTTTCATTACTGCATTGGGGCAGGTTATGCTTCCGAAATCAGCAAATCTTGTTGCAAGAGGGAAAATAGAAGAAAGTAATAGATTGATTGTAAAGTCTTTTAAATTTTCAACGCTGTTCTGTTCAGCGTTAGTATTTGGGCTGATTTCAATTTCGGATGTCTTTGTCCCTGTTTTTTTTGGAACGGAGTTTTTGCCATCTATTGGGATTTTAATGTTACTGGCACCCAATCTGTTCTTGCTTGCGTGGGGAAATGTTTTGAAAACTCAATTTCTTATGCCACGAGGAAAAGATATGGCATATATTATCTCAACATTACTTGGAGCTGTAATCAACACTGTAGTCAATGTTATGCTTATTCCTATATTTAGTGGTATTGGTGCAGCAATAGGTACGATCTGTGCAGAATTTATCAGCTTGATATATATTTTGTGGGTTATAAAGTCTGATTTTGATATCATGAAATTTTTTGCATCAGTTAGGTATATTGTGTCTGGTTTTATTATGATGCTCGGTGTTGTAATTGTCAAACAGTATGTTACAGTGTCTCTCGCGGGACTCTTTGCATTGATTGTGACCGGAGCAGTTATTTATGCGGTTGAATGCGTGATTCTTGCATATTTTAAGGATGATTTACTTTTGGAAATTATGACTATTGCAAGAAAGACGATAAAACATAAGCTATTACGACACTAAACATATCTGATAGGAGGAGAGGTCGAATGACGAACACAACATTACTTATCATGGCAGCCGGAATCGGCAGCCGATTTGGAACAGGAATAAAACAGTTGGAGCCGGTCGATGATGCAAACCATATCATCATGGACTACTCAATCCACGATGCGATTGAGGCAGGCTTCAACCATGTAGTATTTATCATCCGCAAGGATATTGAGAAGAAGTTCAAAGAGGTCATCGGTGATCGCATTGCCTCCATTTGCTTTTCTCACAATGTAACTGTGAATTATGCTTTTCAGGATATTAACGATGTTCCGGGAACTTTACCGGAGGGTCGCACGAAACCCTGGGGAACCGGTCAGGCTGTGCTTGCAGCGAAGGACGTAATTAAAACTCCGTTCATTGTGATCAATGCAGATGATTACTATGGCAAGGAAGGCTTCAAGGCTGTCCATGAATATCTGGTGAATGGCGGTAAGTCTTGTATGGCAGGCTTTGTGCTGAAGAACACACTGTCCGATAATGGCGGCGTGACTCGTGGTATCTGCAAGATGGACGAGGATAACAACTTGACTGAGGTTGTGGAAACCAAGAACATCGTAAAGACTGCAGATGGTGCAGAAGCAGACGGCGTGGCTGTTGATGTAAATTCTCTGGTGTCTATGAACATGTGGGGCCTGACTCCTGAGTTTCTGGATGTTCTGGAAGAAGGCTTCAAAGAGTTCTTCGAGAAAGAAGTACCGGTTAATCCTCAGAAAGCTGAGTATCTGATCCCAATCTTCATCGGTGAACTGCTGGAGCAGGGGAAGATGTCCGTGAAGGTTCTGAAGACCAACGACACCTGGTACGGCATGACCTACCATGAAGATGTTGCAGCCGTAAAGGACAGCTTTAAGAAAATGTTAGGAAAAGGCGAGTATAAGGTTGATTTATTTGCAGAGTTGTAATAAGAAGAATAAAGAACACAAAACCTTGTAGAGGAATATCTACATGTAGATGTTCAAAGTTTGTGCACAGCTACAAGGTGAAGAGTAGGTAACATATTTAAAACTGTGGCTATGATGAAATTCCATATGAAAAGATGAGGAGGAGTAGATATGAGTACGGATAACAAAATTCTATATGTTGTGATTCCAGCATACAATGAGGAGGCTAATATTGAACAATGTATCAATGATTGGTATCCTATTGTTAAAAAATATAACGTGGGGGTACTCTCGGCTCGTTATAATTGATGATGAAAGTAAAGATAAAACATATACTGTAATGCAGGAGTATGCAAGTACTCGGCTATTGTTCCAACCGCTTACAAAGCCAAATGGAGGGCATGGACATACTGTGCTTTATGGCTATCGCTATGCAATTGAGAAGGGGGCAGATTATATTTTTCAAACGGATTCTGATGGACAGACTAATCCGGGCGAATTTACTCAGTTTTGGAAAGAAAAAGAGAAATATGATGCCATAATTGGGAATCGAGTTGTTCGTGGTGATGGAAAAGATCGTAAATTTGTAGAGAATACAGTTTGCTTTTTATTACGAATTATTTTTGGTGTAAAAGTTAAAGACGCTAATGCTCCGTTCCGTTTGATGAAAACTTCTCTCGTTGATAAGTACATTGACAAACTCCCTGGGGATTTTAATATTCCTAATATTATGTTTACGACATATTTTGTCTATCATCATGAGAAGGTGGAATTCCTTCCAATTACTTTTAAGCCGCGACAGGGTGGTACGAATTCTATTAATATAAAGAAAATTGTAAGAGCTTGTGTTCATAGCAAAAAAGTGGTATAATAGGAGATATGAAAAAAGAATAT
>OGDN01002380.1_pt1 | contig 24618 bp, 20 predicted proteins | sample 1570271 | NCBI WGS metagenome assembly OGDN01 (sample SAMEA4384481, study PRJEB24528) | human gut metagenome | reverse complement strand
GAGCGTTGCGCCGGCGAGTGAGTAATACACATTGCCCAAATGCGTCCCTCCTGAAGAACTTTTCAACACACTAAATAGCAAATTTCTAAAATTCCTGCTCTAACAGCTCCCCATCAATATATCTGGCCTTAATATTCCGGTCATCTCCGATGTAGCAGAAACGCTCCAGTTTCTCCTCTGCCGTCATTTTTGTCCATGGATCTTCCATATTATCAATCACAAGAGCATTAAACGCATACCCTTTTTCGAAAGAACCAACCTTACCGAATACACTTCCAGACTCTTTGGTTGCATGGTAGAATGCCTGTGTAATGGTAATGGTCTTACTCTCCTGTGGCTCGTAGAATTCTTTCAGCTTGGATAACTGCACGGCTCTTGCAACCTGGCGGTAGATGCCGATTCCATGGCCACCGGCAATGTCAGTTCCCATGGCAATTTTCAGTCCCTCAGCCTCCATATGCTGCAGCGGCATAATTCCTGCAATAATATTCACAGTGGCATCCGGGCAGTGAACAGAAAAGCTTCCATGTTTTTTCAGAATCCGCTTATCTTCCTCAGTTGGGAAAATAACATGGGCGAAAATAGACGGACCGTGATCCATCAGACCTGCGCGCTCATAAATTTCTGCGTCAGAACTATAGCCCGGAAACAGATTCAGAGCTTCCTGTGCCTCCCACAGAGACTCTACCAGATGAGTGTGCACACCACAATGATATTTTGCTGCCAGCTTGCCAAGACCATCGATCAGCGGCTTGCTGCAGGTCGGGGCAAAACGGGGAGCCAGAATGGTTTTCACCTTTTTGCTGCCCTCATGTTCTGCCAGATACTTCTCTGTTTCCTTCAGGGAATCCTCTGTGGTCTCGGTGAGAAATTCCGGAGAATTGCAGTCCATGTTCACCTTTCCCACATAACCATACATGCCTTTCTCTTCCATTTTATCAAAGAGATAGTTTGTGGCCTCACGGTGAATGGTTGCAAAAACATTGGCATGGAAAGTACCATGACGGAGCATATCATCTACAAATGCATCGTAGCAGTTTTTCGCATATTCCATATTCTGGAAACGGGATTCCTGCGGAAATGTATAATGATTCAGCCAGTCGGAAAGCAGACAGTCCATACCAATTCCACGCTGTACATACTGTGCTCCGTGTACATGAAGATCGGAAAAAGCCGGAATGATCAGCTTATCGCCGTAATCTACAACCTCTGCGCCCTGATACTGCTCCGGAATCTTTTCACAGATCTGTGAAACCACTCCATCTTCTACAATTATATAACTGTTTTCGTGAATCTCTAACCTGTCTGCTGACGGTGTAAACAAAATATCTCCGTGGTAAATCTTTACTGCCATTTTTTGTCCCTCACATTCTTAATCATTGCATTTTTTCTCTTTCTCGCATCGCTTTTCCTCTATTTTGTATCTGCAATCCTGACCTCGATCCTGGTAGAATAATTATCATTATCCTGTTCCACAAACTGGTCGATGATATTCAGCGCCAGAATGGTATCCTCCAGATTCAGATTCCGTCCCCATTCCTTTATCCTTTTAAAGCTGTCCTGAATCTCTTCATATGCCCCTTTGTGATACCCCACAACATAGGTTCCTGCAGGAATCGTGCGTATCTCCGCATTTTCCTCTGGAACGGCATCTGTAAGAAGCGCTCCAAATTCCTTGCTATTTTCCCCATAAAATACAATGGTTGGATAAAAGTAGAATGATTCGCCTGCATAAAGCTCCTCTTCTGCTCCAATGGGAATATATTTTCGCTCCGGATATTTCACCACCTGAATGTTTTCGTAATCAATTCCATCTTTCGAGTCTTCAATAAACTGTATTTTTCGCAAAATCGCATGGTCAATCCGCATCATCTCTTCCCACTGGGCATGAATGGCCACGGAACGCTCCTTCAGTCTTTTAAGCGCCTCATCAGGGCTTTTCGTGTCCTGAAAATCCCGGACTGCCTCAATGGAATAGCCCAGTTTTCGCATATAGCGGATGGAGGCAAGCTTATAAGTCTGATCAAAACGATATTTCCGATATCCGTTTTTCGGGTCTCTGTAGCTGGGCTTCAGAATTCCGATTTTGTCATAATAATGCAGGGTCTGCACGTTCAATCCGAATAAGGTCGCCAGCTCGTTTACATTCAGATACTCTTTATTTGCCATATATACTCCTATCTTGAGCCTTTTACATACGGCTTAGCAAGAGCTTCTGGTTCACTGTTCTTTCCGGCAGCCCCAAGCATTGCAATAAGGGTCAGCGCATATGGCAAAATTGCCAGAAGGAACGGGGAAATGGATACGCCGATGGTCTGGAGACGAATCTGCAGGGCATTGGCTGCTCCGAACAAAAGAGCTGCTCCAAACATTCCAAAAGGTGTGTATCGTCCAAGAATAACAGTTGCAAGAGCGATATAGCCACGGCCGGAAATCATATTTTCTGTAAAAACGCCAAGCTGTACCAGTACCAGATATGCACCGCCGATTCCTCCAAGAATTCCGTTGAACACCATCACGATCCAGCGGTATTTTTTCACCTGGATACCTGCGGATTCTGCTGCACGTGGGTGCTCTCCTACTGCCATAAAGGACAGTCCAAGATTGGTTTTTTTGTAAAAAATCCAGGTCAGGATCAGGAGCACATAAAGGATATAGGTCAGGAAATCGCAGTTAAAAAATGCATCTCCGATCAGCGGAATCTTTGACAAGCCTGGAATGGCAATGTTTGGGAAGGTCTCGATCTGCTGATAGCCCTGTCCATTTGACATTAATTTAAACAAAAAGCTGGTGACGCCAAGCATAAGCATGTTGATGGCAAGACCGGATACAGACTGGTTCTGAATCAGCGTAATGGAAAGAAGTCCATGAAGCAGACTGACTATAAGTCCTCCTGCCATACCGCACAAAAGTCCCACAAACAGATTGCCGGAATACCAGGCACCTGCAAAGGAAAAAAATGCACCGCTGAGCATAACACCTTCCATTCCGATATTCAGAATACCGGATTTTTCCGCAATGGTCTCACCAATTCCGCCATACATAAGCGGCACTGCCAGACGAACTGCTGCGGCCAGAAAAGCCGTCATAAAGCTTAAACTGAAAATCTGCTGAAGCATTACGCATTTCCTCCTTTTCCAACTTTTGCCTGTTTCTTTTTGAAATGAAACAGTTCTCTTCCCAGGATCAAAACAACAACCAGACCGATCAAAATGTTAACGATCGCAGACGGTACTCCAAGCTGTCTTTGCATAGAGCTTGCACCTACCTGCATTGCTGCATAAAGCACTGCCACAAAGAATACGCCAATAGGATTATTAAATGCCACAAGTGCGATCAAAACAGCTGTATAGCCACAGTTTGAGGAGATTCCTTCCAGAAGCTTTTTCTGAATGGCAAGGACCTCGATTCCGCCTGCCACTGCGGAAAGTCCGCCGCTTAAAAAGGCAGAAAGCACAATATTTTTCATAACAGAAATACCGTTGCAGGTACTTCCACGTTTGTTCAACCCAACTGCCTTCAATTCGTATCCCATAGTTGTTTTTTCCAGGAAAAACCACACTACAAGTACACAGATGATTGCGATCAGAATGCCTGCATGAAAACGGGTTGCCCGGATCAGGGTTCCAAGCTGTACGGTTTTGTCAATTTTCGCAGACTGTGGAACATTTCCAGCCGGGTCCATCAAAAAAGAACGGACTGCATAGCCAAGAAAATTAATTGCAATATAGTTCAGCATGATAGTGACAATAATTTCGGAAATATTGAATTTCGCTTTGCACACTGCTGCGATCAGCGCCCACACGCCACCTGCCAGAAATCCGATTACCAGGGAAAGGATAATTCTTGGTATTCCCGGAACAGCAGTCCAGTTCAGAGCTACCATGGTAGTTGCCATAGCCCCTACATAAAACTGTCCTTCTGCACCAATGTTGAAAAAGCCGGTACGATATGCTACTGCGCAGCCAAGACCTGTAAGGATCAGCGGGCATGCTTTTACAAAAATTTCTGCAAATCCTGCAGGTGTTCCAAAGATTCCACGGAAGAAAAGACCGTATGCTTCCACCGGGCTTGCGCCGCATGCAAGGATCAAAACCGTACCTGCCAGAATTGTGATCACAAGAATCAGAAGTACATCTGTAATCCCTCTTGTTCTTTTTTCCTTCTCCATTATCTTGCCTCCTCTTCTGAAATTCCGCCCATGAGAAGGCCGATTTTCTGTACAGTAGCTTCTTCTCTATTCAGGATTCCCACGATTTTTCCACCAAAAAGCACTGCAATCCTGTCACTTAATGCCATAATTTCTTCCAGGTCTGCGGATATCAGCATAACACCTTTTCCTGCATTTCTCTGATCTATAAGCTGCTGACGGACAAATTCTGTAGCACCGATGTCAAGACCTCTGGTAGGCTGGCTTGCCACGATCACTTTTGCATGATCGTTCAGCTCTCTGGCTATGATCAGCTTCTGCTGGTTTCCACCTGACAAAAGCTTTACAAGCGTATCAATCCCCGACTTTCCGGATGCGCGCACCTGATATTGTTTCATTTTTTCTGCTGCATTTTTACGAATAGCTGCTTTGTTTATAATAGAATGGTTTGCAAATGGAGGCTTCCCATATTCCCGGAGAACAAGGTTTTCTGAAATGTTCATTCCGGTGATCAGACTGTCTGACAATCTGTCCTCTGAAATATAGGAAACACCTGCTTCATAACGTCCGCGGATATTGATTCCTGCCAGATTCTGTCCGTCCAGAAGGATTTCGCCCTCACCGGCTTTCTGGATTCCGGTGATCACCTCTGCAAGCTCTTTCTGTCCGTTTCCTTCCACACCGGCAATTCCAAGGATTTCTCCTTTGTGAATGGTAAGGCTGATATTCTCAAGCTTATGACGGCTGTGTTTTCTGTGATGATTGGACACATTTTTCAATTCCAGCATAATATCTTTTTGGGGAGAACCTTCTATATGATAGTCATCATTCAGCTCTCGTCCGATCATATAGGCAGACAGCTCTTCCGGATTGGTGTCTGCAGTCACAAGATCTGCCACCTGTCTGCCATCCCGAAGAATGGTAACCTTGTCACTGATTGCCATAATCTCGCTCATACGATGGGTGATGATAATGATTCCATAGCCCTCTTTTTTTAGATTGCGGAGAACATCGAAGAACTGTGTGGTCTCCTGAGGAGTAAGCACGCCGGTAGGCTCATCCAGGATCAGAAGTTCTACATTTCTGTATAATGCTTTCAGGATTTCCACGCGCTGCTGTTCTCCCACTGACAGATCACTGATCACAGCATCCGGGTTCACGTAGAGTCCGTATTTTTCTGCCAGATCAGTCAGCTTCTTTTTTGCAGCAGCTCTGTCCAGGAAAAAGGAGTTGTCCTTCAGATTCAGGACAATGTTATCCAGAACTGTCATTTTATTTACCAGGGAAAAATGCTGCTGGACCATTCCAATGCCTGCATCGATAGCTTCCCTTGGAGAGGCAAAATCCGCTGGCTTGTCTTTCCACAAAATTTCACCGCTGTCTGCAGTGTAAAGACCAAATATAATATTAACAAGTGTGGTCTTTCCGGCTCCGTTCTCACCGAGGAGAGCATGGATTTCACCTTTTTCTACAGTCAGGTTGATATCCTCATTTGCATATACGCCGGAAAATGATTTACAGATATGTTTCATTTGAAGAAGAGACATGGTTTTCTCCTTTTTCTCGTATAGTTAAAGTGTTTTAAAAAGCTGAAACTTCGGAAGGTTATCTCCACTGACTGATTGATAACTTTCCTCCATTTCAGCTTCATTTGTCTTTGAACAATCAGTTGCCGGATTTCAGATTGCGAGCCATTTTTATAAAAACAGATATCTCAATCCGCGGTTACAAATCCGATTTCTTACTGTCTCATTGTGTAGTCGCGCTCAACCTCAAGCTCGCCGGAAATGATTTTGTCAATAGCATCCTGTGCAGTTGCTTTCACATCATCGGAAAGATTGTCGGAAAGGAGAACTTCTACTGCGCCATCTGCCATACCAAGGTTGTAAACATCTCCCTCAAAGCTTCCGTCTGCAACGCTGCCAAGGGCAGTATCAATTACAACATCAAGATTGTAAATTGCAGAATCGAGAATGTTGTCAGGTGCTAAAGAGCTCTGATCGTAAGAATCGCCCTGGCACCAGATTCCAGCCTAAACAGCTGCTGTCATTGCACCGTTTCCGCAAGCATTTGCACAATGCTTGATTACGTCTACGTCATTATCGATCATAGCTTTTGCAGCTTCCTGTGCAAGCTGTGTATCAACAAAAGAGTTTGTCCAGGCTGTCTGAACTTCGATATCAGGATTTACGGATTTTGCTCCGTCTTCATATCCGTTAATAATCTTTACAAGGGAATCTCCAGGGATCGGTCCGATGGCGCCAAGTTTACCAGACTCAGAAGTAGAAGCAGCAATGATTCCTTCTACATAAGCGGTCTGCTCACATGCCATAACGTAGGAAGCTACGTTGTCAGCGGAAGCGTCAGCCTCTGTGCAGATGAATTTGGTGTCTGGGTAGGTCTCTGCAACTTCCAGTGCAGGATCACCGAACTCATATCCGTGACCAATTACCACATCATAACCTGCACTTGCATAGTCAGCAAAAGCAGCGGAAATATCAGCAACTTCCAGGTTCTCTGTGTAAGCCAGCTCGTATCCGTATTTCTCACAGGCTTTCTGTGCTCCTTCGTACGCTGTCTGATTCCAGCCCTGGTCATTTGCTGCTCCGGAAAGTAAAAGTGCTACCTTCAGTCCTTCTCCATCAGCTGCCTGTACCGGCTGAGTACATACACCATTTACCATAGCCGCTGTCATTGCCATTGCTAATCCCATAACCACCAGTTTTTTCATCATAATCCTCCTTGATCAGATCCTGTTTTCGTGTATTCGATACTGTTCACTCCGTGGCCAGTATCGCTTATTTTTCTTATCCGCAACTTTGTAGTTGCTATAAGGTTTTCTTAAGGCTTCTTTATATTAAACTATATAGTTACTATAGAGTCAATACATTTTTTCTTTTTTTTGTAAAATTATCTGAAAAACCATTGGAGACGCACAGGGCAGTTTTTATTATTCTCCAAATTCTTCTGCAACCTTCTTCAGCATTTCCCGGATTGGCAGATGATATGGGCATCTTGTCTCGCACTTGCCGCATCCCACACATGCAGAAGCTTTCACTGCCATGCTGCCGTAGCGGTCTTTCGCCCAGTCAGCCAGATTGTAGCGTTCCAGATATCCTGCAAAAAGGAATGCGCTTGGAATGCTGATTCCAACCGTACATGGCGCACAGTAATTGCAGCGACGGCAGAAATTGGTGCCCAGCTGATGGCGGATCTGTTCTATTTCAGCAAGCTCTGCCTCTGTAAGAGGTGCTGCGTCGGAGCATGCCTTAATGTTCTCTTCCAGTTCAGATACTTCTGCCATTCCCGGGATTACCACCGTAACAGCCGGGTTGGAACAGACATAACGAAGTGCAAGAGTGCCATTCTCAATTGCACCACCTGCTAATGGCTTCATGGCAATAAAGCCCACATTTTTCTCCTGACATTTGCGGATCAGCTCGTCGCCCTGGTTTTCTACGATATTATATGGAAACATGATTGTCTCCACCCAGTCCAGATTCAGTGCGCGTTCAAAAACAGCTGTAGAATGTGCAGTCAGACCGATATGACCAATTTTACCGGCTGCTTTCGCCTCTAATAAAGCCTCCAGGGCACCGTCCTCACCTATAACAGTGTCCAGCTGTTCCATGCTTGGGTTATGTACCTGATACAGGTCAATGTGATTGGTTCGAAGATTGCCAAGGCTCTTCTCAATGTCTGCTGCCATGGCTTCTCTGGTTCTTGCCATACTCTTGGTGGCAATCACAAATTTGTCACGAGTTCCTTCAAGGGCATAGCCAAGATACTCCTCGCTGACCGTATAGCCTCTGGCTGTATCGATATAATTTACCCCCTCTTCTGCCAGCTGCTGCATTAATTTCTTAGTACCTTCCGCGTCAATTCTCTGGATGGGGATTCCGCCAAAGCCCATGCGGGAAATCTTAAGACCAGTTTTTCCAAGTGTTGTATATTCCATTTGTACTCCTCCTTATTTTTGGTATACAATAATTTATGATACCAGTGTCAAAAGGTCAAAAAGCCGTTCGTGCTTGCACGATAAGGCGTTTGAACTTGGGACACGCCAAATATGAGAAAGTAGCGATTTACGCAGTAAATCAGCGGATTTCGAATATTTGGAGGATTGCGGGAGCAGCGTAGCTGCGGAGCAATCCGGGGTATCAAATGAGTGGCAAAAGACCTTTTGACACTCATATCATAATTTATAAAATATGTCTGAAATTAACAAAATGTGCCACCGGCATACGCCGATGGCACATAAATAAACAGCTTATGCTATTTAGAACGGAATATTCGCATCCGCTACTTGCTCATAAATAAATAACTGCTCCGCAGTTATTCTAGCGGATATTCGCAATCCGCTTTCGCTACTTGCTCATAAATAAATAACTGCTCCGCAGTTATTTATTTATACTCGTGACAGGTACTCGCCTGTTCTGGTGTCGATTTTCAGCTTGTCGCCCTGGTTAACGAACAGCGGAACCATAACCTGTGCTCCTGTCTCAACGATAGCCGGTTTGGTAGCACCCTGAGCTGTATTTCCAGCGAATCCTGGCTCTGTCTCTGTAACTACAAGCTCAACGAATAACGGAGGCTCAATAGCGAATACATTGCCATTGTGAGAACAGATCTTAACCATCTCATTCTCTTTTACAAATTTAAGAGAATCGCCAACCTGCTCTTCTGTAAGACCAACCTGGTCAAATGTCTCTACGTTCATGAAGTAATATAATCCGCCATCGCTGTAGAGATACTGCATATCAACACGCTCGATACGTGCTGTAGGGAATTTCTCTGTAGGACGGAAAGATTTCTCTAACACGGATCCTGTAATAATATTTTTGTATTTGGTTCTAACGAAAGCAGCTCCCTTACCCGGTTTAACGTGCTGGAATTCTACGATCTGACAAACGTTGCCATCAATTTCTACTGTGACACCGTTTCTGAAATCACCTGCTGAAATCATAATTAATTTTTCCTCCTTATAGTGCTTATGACTAGAAATATTTTATTATATATGTACCATTTTTTCAACTACTTTTTTTCATATGCAGCCAAATTTTCCTGTTTTTCCCATATATTATGGCAAAATACTTTTGTATTCACGGAAGCTGTCCTTCAATTTCCTTGATTAGTTCCTCAAAAGGCTTCACTCCTGTCACAACTTCAACATCCGCAAATTTATGATAAATCGGATCACGCTGTTTCAGAAGCTTTTTGATCTTTTCATCCTGATTTTCGCCTTCCAGAAGAGGATTGCTATTTCCCTCAAGCCTCTTGCGGAGAGTCTCAGCAGACCCCTTCAGGTAAACAACTGTACCCAGCTGCTTAATATACTGCTCATTCTGCTCCTGAACCGGAAGACCTGCGCCAAGAGAAATCACTTTTCTTTCTTTATCTTCAATCAGAGCTTTCACAGTCATAGTTTCCAGAGCACGGTAATATGGCTCTCCAAATTTCTGTAAAATCTCCTTTACGGACATGTTCATCTTCTTAACAATCACCTTGTCCACATCCACAAATGTCAGCCCCAGGTCACTGGACAGACGTTTCCCCACTCTTGTCTTGCCAGAACCCATAAATCCGATAACCACAATATGGTTCATGAATTCTTCTCCTCCTTGGTATAAAAATGTAATACAATTTTCTCCAGATAGCGCTTCAGCACGATCTGGATCTCTTCCTTGGGATTGATCGGCTTTACCAGAATATTACGAAGGCCAGCATTCTTAGCCCCCCATATATCGGTAAAAAGCTGGTCTCCGATAAAGACCGTATTCCCTGTGTTCGTTCCAAGTCTCTCCATGGCCCTTTCATAGCCTTTTCGGGACGGCTTGGCAGCCATTTCAATGAACTGAGCGCCTACTGAAGCGGCAAAGGGTTCTACCCTTTTTTTCCTGTTGTTTGACACCAGACAGCAGGAAAAGCCAATGTCACGAAGCTGCTGAAAAAGCCGGACAGCTTCCGGATCTGCCGGTGCCCCATGAGGAACCAGGGTATTGTCGATATCAAACAAAATCCCCCTGTATCCCTCCTGGTATAGTTTTTCATAGTTGACTACATATGCTGAATCCAGATATGCATCTGGAAAAAAGCGTTCAAACATTCTGTTACATCCTTTAATTCTTTTATTTTCTATGGTAATACAGATTGCGGGAATGATTTTTCAAACAGACTCCAGCAACGCGCTTTGCAATCACAGAAATCATGTATTCACATGATCTCGCGCCTGTTTTCCAAGAGGTTCTGTCAGGATCCCGTCACCTGCTTAGGTACGCCTGCAGTTCCTCATAATGGTCTTTCATCACATCATAACCATGCTGATAAAACGCCATCAGCTTCTCTTTGTTCGCCTCCGCACGCCCCACAGTGGGAATTTCCGGGCGGATGACAAAAATATGTCCTTCCCTCTCCCATTTTTCCAGAAGCTCCAAAGTCCGGTTGTAGCTGCGGTAACGATTATATAAAGTGTTCAAAAATTCCGGATAATGCCGAAATGCAGCCACATAAAGCGGAGTGCTCTTTCCCGGTTTCTTCTTGCGGTAACCCATATTTCGGGTAAGGATCACCACGTTCTTTCGATATCCCTTCTCCATGGCATGGATCAGGGGAATCGAATCTGCAATGCCGCCATCCAGATAAGGAACACCGTCAATCTCTACCATGGGACTTACAACGGGAATACTGGAAGAAGCCCTTCCAATATCCATCAGGCGACGTCTGTCATGCTTCTCAGTCATATATTCCGCATCACCAGTCTGGCAGTTGGTCACTACCAGCTCACACTCCGTATCTGACTGAAAAAAAGTATCAAAATCAAACGGAAACAATTCATTTGGATATTTGTCAAACAGCATATCCATGTCAAAAAGCTCATGCTTCTTAAGAGCTTCCTTAGTAGCAATATAGCTGTTTGCCTTATCCTCTATGATCATGCAGTCTCTGGTCCTTCCAGGCTGCCAGGATACATAATCAAGAGCATTGCAGGAACCAGCGGAAACACCCACCACATATGGGAATTTCACCTCTTTTTCCATAAGATAATCCAGAACCCCTGCTGTAAATACTCCCCTGCTTCCCCCGCCCTCCAGGACCAAGGAAGACTGATGCTTCACTGTCATTCTTATTCACGCTCCTTAAGCGGTACGTATACAGCCGGAGCCAGAACGTTCTTGTAAGCCGGACGGATGATCTTGTCTGTATTGATCAGCTCTTCCATTCGGTGGGCGCTCCAGCCCACAATACGTGCCACTGCAAAAATCGGTGTATACAGCTCAAGAGGCAGATCCAGCATGCTGTAAACAAAACCGCTGTAAAAATCCACGTTTGCGCTGACACCCTTGTAAATATGGCGTTCCTCGGCGATAACCTCCGGAGCCATTTGCTCTACCATCGCGTAGAGATTGTATTCTTTCATACGGCCTTTTTCTCTGGCCAGAGTCTCAACAAAGCCTTTCAGTACCTGGGCACGGGGATCCGATACCGAATAAATAGCATGTCCCATACCATAAATAAGACCTCTCTTATCAAAAGCTTCTTTGTGAAGCAGTTTCTTCAGATACTCTCTTACTTCCTCTTCGTCAGAAATATCCTTCACATTCTTCTTCAAATCCTGGAACATACTTACAACCTTAATATTGGCACCACCGTGCTTCGGACCTTTCAGAGAACCGAGAGCAGCTGCGATTGCAGAATAGGTGTCTGTTCCGGATGAGGAAACAACGTGTGTAGTAAATGTAGAGTTATTACCACCGCCATGCTCCATATGAAGGATCAGGGCAAGATCCAGAATCTTCGCCTCCAGATGGGAATATTTCTTATCCGGGCGAAGCATACGGAGGATATTCTCCGCTGTGGAAAGCTCTTTCTTCGGATTGTGAATATAAAGGCTCTTGCCGCATACATAGTGATTGTAAGCCTGATATCCATAAACAGATAAAAGAGGAAATACACTGATCAGATTCAGGCACTGTCTCAGTACATTCGGAAGGGAAATATCATCCGGCTCCTTGTCATAGCAATAAAGTGTAAGCACACTTCTGGACAGGGCATTCATAATGTCCTTGGACGGTGCTTTCATGATAACGTCCCTTACGAAATTCGTAGGAAGGGAGCGCTGGTTCGCCAGAAGCTTGGTGAAATCCTCCAGTTCCTCCCCATTCGGAAGCTTGCCGAACAGTAAAAGATAGGTAGTTTCTTCGAAGCCATATCTGTCATCTTCAATAAATCCCCTGGTCAACTCCTTGATGTCATATCCCCTGTAGGAAAGACTGCCCGCACAGGGCACTTCCTTGCCGTCAACCACCTTCGTGGCGCATACATTGGAAATCTGCGTCAGACCTGCCAGAACGCCCTTACCATTGATATCGCGAAGGCCTCGCTTAACATCATACTTCTGATAAAGAGACAGATCCAGGCTGGAATGCTCCTTGCAAACCTCCGTTAGGTTCTCTATTTCCGGTGTTACTTTCATCTTAAATCCTGCCATTCAAATAAACTCCTTTCTTTTTAATCCGTCCGATAATCCGTTCCTCCCTCAATTATTAATGCTGTCAGAGTCAGAAGCGGATGCTTCTGCTCCGGCATTGTAAATGGATAATCTGTGACTGCCATTGTTTTATTATCTTTTTATCGCTGTTTATAGGTGGACAAGAAATCCCTCAGCTTGTCCATAGCCTTCTCCAGCTGACGCACATTCGGCAGATATACTACACGGAAGTGGTCAGGACAATTCCAGTTAAAGCCCTTGCCCGGCACCAGAAGCACCTGTTTCTCATGTAAGAAATCAAGAGCAAACTGCTCGTCATTGTGAATATTGAATTTCTCTGTATCGATCTTCGGAAAAATATAGAACGCAGCCTTGGGCTTTACGGCTGTGATTCCCGGAATGTCATTGAGTGCCTTGTAGATAAAATCTCTCTGCTCATAAACTCTTCCGCCTGGCTGAATGTACTCATTTACACTCTGGTATCCGCCAAGTGCAGTCTGTACAATGGACTGGGCCGGAACATTGGAGCAAAGACGCATGGAGGAAAGCATGTTAATACCTTCAATATACCCCTTCGCCTTATTCTTGGCACCACTTAAGATCATCCATCCAATACGGAAACCAGCGATCATATGGGACTTGGAAAGTCCGGAAAAAGTAACGCAGAATACGTCTGGTGCAAGGGATGCAATAGAAGTATGCTTATAGCCATCCATGATCAGACGGTCGTATATCTCATCTGAAAAAATGATCAGCTCGTGCTCTCTTGCGATCTGCACGATCTGCTCCAGGATCTCCTTAGGATAAACTGCTCCTGTAGGGTTATTCGGATTAATGATAACAATCGCTTTGGTCTTGTCTGTGATCTTGCTCTTAATATCATCAATGTCCGGATACCATTCAGACTGCTCATCACAAATATAATGAACTACATTTCCACCTGCCAGAGTCGCAGTAGCTGTCCACAAAGGATAATCCGGTGCAGGGATCAGAATCTCATCCCCGTTATCCAGAAGTGCCTGCATGCAGAGATTGATCAGCTCACTGACACCATTACCTGTATAAATATCACTCATGGTAACCCCGGGAATTCCTCGAAGCTGGGCATACTGCATAATGGCCTTTCTTGCAGAAAAGATTCCTTTGGAATCGGAATATCCCTGAGAGGTACGAATATTGCTCAGCATGTCCAGAATTACTTCCTGCGGTGCAGAAAATCCAAATGGATATGGATTGCCGATATTCAGCTTCAGAATCTCCATTCCATCCTCTTCCATTCTGGCCGCTTCATCCACTACCGGTCCTCGCACATCATAAAGTACGTTATCCAGTTTACTGGACTTCTCGAATGTTTTCATTTATTTCACTCCTCATCTTACTACTTATGTCCGGCATATCTGTCTTTTTCCTGCTCCGGCATAATGTATTTCTTGCTATCTATCATCTCATATTTGGCTCATTTTCGCAAGCCTTAATGAAATTTTTGGAAATATGAAAAAAACTCTTTTCATTTTTAGCACTTTAGTGTATAATAGCGTCGTTAAAAAATTTTACACCTATCTGGATGAGGAGGAATTACAATGTCTTACACAGAAGAAGTATACGAAAGAGTCGTAGCACAGAATCCAGGTGAGCCTGAATTTCACCAGGCAGTAAAGGAAGTTCTGGATTCCCTGAAGGTCGTAATTGACAAAAATGAAGAAGAATACCGCAGCATGTCCCTTCTGGAGCGCCTTGTAGAGCCGGAAAGAATCATTTCCTTCCGCGTTCCGTGGGTAGATGACAAGGGCGTTGTTCAGGTAAACAAGGGATATCGTGTACAGTTTAACAGCGCTATCGGACCTTATAAGGGTGGTCTTCGTTTCCATCCGTCAGTAAACCAGGGTATCTTAAAATTCCTTGGATTTGAGCAGACATTTAAGAACTCCCTTACCGGACTTCCAATCGGTGGTGGTAAAGGTGGTTCCAACTTTGACCCGAAAGGCAAATCTGACAGAGAGGTTATGGCATTCTGCCAGAGCTTCATGACAGAGCTTTCCAAATATATCGGTGCTGACACTGATGTTCCGGCAGGTGATATCGGTGTAGGCGGACGTGAGATCGGTTATTTATTCGGACAGTACAAGAGAATCCGCGGATTATACGAGGGTGTTCTCACAGGTAAAGGACTTACCTACGGCGGATCTCTGATCCGTACACAGGCTACCGGATATGGTGTTGTTTATATGCTTGACGAGATCATGAAAGCACATAACGATTCTATTGATGGAAAGACATTCATCGTAACAGGATCCGGAAACGTTGCAATCTATGCTGTAGAGAAAGCTCAGCAGCTTGGCGGCAAGGTTGTTGCTATGTGTGACTCCAACGGATATATTTATGATCCAGAAGGAATCAAGCTTGACATTGTGAAAGATATCAAAGAAGTAAAACGTGGACGTATCAAAGAGTACGCAGACCGTGTTGAGGGTGCTTCTTACACAGAAGGTACCGGAATCTGGAACATCAAATGTGATGTATACCTTCCATGTGCTACCCAGAACGAGCTTGCTCTTGATGGTGCTAAGACACTTGTTGCAAACGGCTGCAAATATGTAGTTGAGGGTGCGAACATGCCTACTACTCTTGATGCTACAACTTATCTCCAGGAGAACGGTGTTCTGTTCATGCCTGGTAAAGCAGCTAACGCTGGTGGTGTTGCTACTTCTGCTCTTGAGATGAGCCAGAACTCCATGAGACTTTCCTGGACAGCAGAGGAAGTTGATGCGAAGCTTCATGGAATCATGGTAGACATCTTCCACAAAGCTGATGACGCTGCTAAGCGTTATGGTATGAAAGACAACTATGTTGCCGGTGCTAACATCGCCGGATTTGAGAAAGTTGTAGATGCTATGAAAGCTCAGGGCATCTGCTGATTCTCTGTCATCTGAAGTTTCAAAAAGACAGGTCCGCTGCGGCCTGTCTTTTTTATTCCATTTAATACTTGTTTATACAGAAAAAATCCCCGCTCTCTGGCGAGGATTTTTCTAATTTAAAAATTTCTTTAATTCATCCATAAAGGTACTGACATCTTTAAACTCCCGATACACAGAAGCGAATCGCACATACGCCACCGAATCCAGATCTTTTAAATGGCTCATCACGATTTCTCCGATTTTCGTGCTGGAGATTTCTTTATCTTCGGCATTGAAGATGTCGCCTTCTATGGCATCGATCATGGTTTCCAGCTTATCGCTGGCAATGGGACGTTTGTAGCAGGCGCGGCGGACACCGTTGATCAGTTTATTGCGGTCGTACTGCTCACGGTTCAGATTCTTCTTGATTACGGTTAACGGGATTGTCTCCACATTCTCATAAGTGGTAAATCTTCTTCCACAGGAATCGCACAGTCTTCTGCGTCTTATGGAATTGGTCTCTTCCACTGGTCTTGAATCTACTACTCTTGTATTATCCTGATTACAGTATGGACATCTCATGTATTTATTTCCCCTTCCTCATGTCTCCCCTTCTGCCATACAATCTGGGCAGCAGACTTTCCTCTTTTCTGTTCGCTCAGTAACATAAAACGGACTGAATTACCTATTTCTTATTATACTTTAATCATAGAAAGTATGTCAATAAACTCCATACATATTTTCAGACTTTTTGCATAATATCATAAAAAACAGGTGCTTTTCATGCGTATTTGCGAATTAAAGCAAAAAGAAGTGATCAATATCTGTACCTGCCGTACACTTGGCTGTCCGGTGGATGTGGAATTTAACTGTGAAACCGGATGTATTACCGCCCTTGTGGTTCCCGGACCTGGCAGTTTCTGCTTTTGTTTCTGGGGAGCCGGAAGTGAATATATAATCCCCTGGAATTGTATCCGGCAGATTGGAGATGACATTATCCTGGTAGAAATTGATGAAAAGTATTGCTGTAAAAAGGCTTAATTCTATTTTCCCAATTGTCAAGGGGCAATAATTTTTATATTTTCCCGAAAAAAGAATATTTATCCTCCCACGTGAGAATCATTGTTACTGTTCACTTCGTTCTCAGCAGCACGCTTCGCGATGCACAAAAGGAGGATTCAAATAATGGCACTTAACAAAGTTGAAATTTGCGGAGTCAATACATCGAAGCTTCCGGTACTGAAAGCAGAAGAAAAAGAAGAGCTTTTTCGCAGGATCAAGGAGGGTGATGAAGAAGCCAGGGAACTTTACATCAAAGGAAATCTGCGGCTGGTCCTCAGCGTGATCAAGCGTTTTTCCAACAGCAGCGAAAATATGGACGATCTTTTTCAGATTGGCTGCATTGGGCTTATAAAAGCAATTGATAATTTTGACACTACATTGAATGTAAAATTTTCTACTTATGCAGTGCCTATGATCATTGGGGAGATACGAAGGTATCTTCGTGACAATAACAGTATCCGGGTGAGCCGGTCTCTGCGGGATATTGCTTATCGTGCAATTTATGCAAAAGAAACCTATATGAAAACAAATCTGAGGGAGCCTACCATTGCGGAAATTGCCAGCGAAATAGGGATAAATAAAGAGATGATCGTATATGCTATGGATGCGATACAGAATCCGGTGTCACTTTTTGAACCGGTTTATACGGAAGGCGGGGATACGCTTTATGTGATGGACCAGATCAGCGATAAGAAAAACAAGGAGGAGACCTGGGTAGAAAATCTGTCCCTCCGGGAAGCTATAAACCGGCTGAATAAGCGGGAACGGCATATTATTGATCTGCGTTTTTACGAGGGCAAAACCCAGATGGAGGTGGCCCAGGAAATCGGGATTTCCCAGGCACAGGTCAGTCGGTTGGAAAAGAATGCACTTAAAACCATGCGGAATTATCTGAGAGCGTGACGGAAATCATGGATCCCGGCATTACGAAATCCGCTCCTTAAATGGTCTGCTGCATGAATATATTGCAAAATCGCTGGTTGTTGGCCAGCGATTTTGCTTATTATGCTGCTATTCCAGAATGCGTTTGAAAAAGGCTTTCTGAAGGATATGCATCATAATTTGTAATAATGATTTTTCAAACACGCTCTAATGCCTTTTCCAATTCTTTTATTACAATCTTAAGAGCTTTAATTCTCGCATACTTCTTGTCTACAGATTCCAGGATATGCCATGGTGCATAGGTGGTGCTTGTCTTGGCAAGCATTTCATCTACGGCACCTTCATAAGCATCCCATTTTTCGCGGTTGCGCCAGTCTTCGTCGGTGATCTTCCACTGTTTTTCAGGATTGTTCTGACGGTCGGTGAAGCGGGCCAGCTGGGTGTCTTTGTCGATCTGGACCCAGAATTTGATAATCACGGCACCCCAGTCGAACAGTTCCTTCTCGAATTCATTAATCTCGTTGTAAGCACGTTTCCAGTCGTTCTCGCTGCAGAAGCCTTCCAGACGCTCTACCATTACGCGGCCGTACCAGGTGCGGTCGAAGATGGCAATGTGACCGTCTTTGGGCAATCTGGTCCAGAAGCGCCAGAGGTAATGACGCGCCTTTTCGTGAGGTTCCGGGCTGGCGATTGGATGGACCTCAAAGCCACGGGGATCAAGGGCTTCTGTGATCCGCTTAATATTGCCTCCTTTTCCGGCTGCGTCCCAGCCTTCATAAGTAATGATCACCGGCACACGCTTACGGTACAGACGGTTATGCAGTTCGCCCAGTTTCTTCTGGAGATGCTTCAGCTCTTTCTTGTATTCTTCATCCTCGATCACCTTGTCTGTCAGTTCGATTTCCGAAAGCTTCGGCATTTTCTCAAGCGGAAAAATGTTTGTGAGAAGCGGTGCGCTGTGTGTGCTGTTCTGCAAGGCTACCTCAATGTTATTTACCATTATTTCAAGAACCTGAAGTTCTACGAAGTTGCGGTCTTTTGCATCAATAATATACCATGGTGCAATAGAAGTATTCGTATCTGTCAGATAGCGGTCGAAAACCTTCTGGCAATGTTTGTAATGTTCGTTCTGCCACTTGTCAAAGGCATCCACACGCCATTTTGTATCCTGCTCTTTGTTAAGCTTCTCAATACGTCTGGTCTGCTCTTTTTTGTCAATCTGCATGAAAAATTTCAGAACCAGATAACCGTTGTCTGTGAGCTGTCGCTCGAAATGTTTGATGCTGTCGATCCGCTTTGCATAATCCTCTTCTTCCAGACCGTTCAGACAGTCTTTGCAGGTCTGCTCCATCCAGCCAGAATCCAGAAAGGTAAATTTGCCGGCTTCCGGAATCTGATTGAAATACCGGTACAGAAATGGTCTGCGCAGTTCATCCTCTGTAGGCTTTGACATGGTTGCTACTTTAAAGAAACGGGGATCAATGTATTTGATCACTCTGCCGATTGTGGTACCTTTGCCAGATGCACCCCAGCCTTCAAAAAGTACCAGCACAGGCAGCTTGTGTTCTTTCAGCTTCATCTGCTGCTGATACAGCTTCTCACCAGCTTCTTTAATCCGTTTCTTCAGCTCCTCTTTTTCCGGAATCTCCTCCGGAATCCAGGTTTTCAGCATAAACACGTCCTCCTCACATACTATTATTTTCAAACACAAATCAATCTTTCCTGTTAAAAGTAAATTCTATTTTTTCATATCCACCTTATTTTCTGCATTATAACATAATCGTTCCCATTTTGCACGAATTTAACAAACATTTATCCGAATTTCGATTACAATAGTTTCCGGTCACTGGGAATGTTACCAGTAAACAGTAACCTGGGAAGTTCTGCCTCCTCTTATATACAATCCGATATTTTTATGTTATTATTAAAAATCATATTTTGTATGGGGTTTACGAACACATAGCGTTTTGTATATTGCGCCTTTCTTTTCGTAGCTCAGATGTTTAAACTTACCTAAGGAGGAAGTCCCATGCCTTTATCTGTCTTCATAGAAATGACCCTGTCTGCCATCCTTACCGTCTGGTCGCCTGGTCCCAATAATATTCTTTTGCTGTCCACAGCCAGCAAATACGGCATTTCCGGTAATATCCGCTTTATGACCGGAATCTGGAGCGGATCTCTCACTTTGATGTGTCTTTCCGGACTGTTCTGCAGTACTCTTGGGAAAATCATTCCAGGGATCCAGCCGGTTATGAAATATCTAGGCGCAGCTTATGTACTCTATCTTGCCTGGCAGACCTGGCGCAGGATTCCGCCCTCTGACAATGTCCAGGACAAAAAGCCAACCTGGCTGATGGGATTTTTCCTGCAGCTGATAAATGTAAAGATCATCATCTATGGGCTGACCATGTTTTCCGCTTATATTCTGCCCTATGAGGCAAGGGTTCCTATACTGTTTTGCTTCGCTGTATATCTGATGTTTCTTGGAGCCCTGGGAAATCTGATCTGGGCATTTGCGGGAAATGTACTGAAAAGATTTTACAGCAGTCATTATAAGCTGATGAATGGAATCATGGCCCTGCTGCTGGTGTGGTGCTCTCTCAGGATCACTGGATTACTGTAAGACAGGCCAAAAACACCTCCCGGAATATGTTGGTTACTCACATTCCGGGAGGTGTTTTCTATAGGGCACTGTTCAATTTATGAGACACATGTATCAAATTGATACATGCTTATGCTGTCTTACTTAAATGCATCCACCAGTTCCTGACCATCGTCATATCCCTGGTTTTTCAGTTCTTCTACAAACCACTGGTCTACGCCTTCTACCGCCTCTTTAAAGGAATCAATATCCATATCCTCTTTTGCGGTAAAGGTAACGCCATTTTTCTCTTCCCAGCGGTTCATGATCTCATTGGCACCGGAGCGGTTGATGTAACGCTCATACTCAACAGCCATTCTTCCAGCCTTGTCTACAACAGCCTGCTGCTCTGGTGTAAGGCCATCATAGATATCCTGATTGATACAGAAGAACAGACAGTCATAGATGGCATCCCACATGGAGCAGTATGGCTGAACCTCCTGTACACTGGCTGCGTCGATTGCAGGAAGCGGATTCTCCTCTCCCTCTACGGTGTTCTGCTGAAGAGCTGTGTAAGTCTCAGACCAGTTCAGGTTGGTTGCATCTGCCCCCCATCTCTTATAGCATTCCATAAGAAGATTGGAGCCTGCAACACGGACTTTCAGGTTCTTCATATCGTCCACCGATTTTACTTCACGCACACTGTTGGTCAGTTCACGGAAGCCGTTCTCCGCAATACCCATGCAATGCAGTCCATACTCACTGAGGATTTCCTTCATCTTCTCTCCTGCCTCACCGTCAAACTTGGCATCTGCGTCTTCCACAGAATCATAAATAAACGGCAGGGAGACTACGTTAAATCTCGGATCAAATGCAGAATAAATCAGGTTGGAATGCATGGAAATCTGTACCGGGTCTCCGTTCATCAGTGCCTGGATTCCCTCGGACTGGTTTCCGTTTGTCAGCTGGTCTGCTGCATATATGTTTACTTTTACTTTTCCTCCTGTAGCTTTTTCCATCAGCTCGCCGAACTTGCGGCCGCCATCAGCCCAGGTAGAAGTCTCAGTTGTGGAGCATGCAAAATTCCAGGTAGTCTCCTCCCAGCCAAGGTCACTGTAATCGCCAATTCCGGTAAATGCCTCTACCAGCTCTTCTGCATCCTCGTATCCCTGGGATTTCAATTCCTCAATGAACCACTCATCTACACCGTCAACAGCTTCCTTAAAGGACTCAATGTCCATATCCTCTTTTGCAGTGAAGGTAACGCCGTTTTTGTCTTTCCAGCGGTTCATGATCTCTTCATCACCGGAGCGGTTGATGTAACGTTCGTACTCTACGGCTTTCTGTCCTGCCTCGTCTACAACAGCCTGCTGTTCCGGTGTAAGACCATCATAAATCTCCTGGTTGATACAGAAGAACAGGCAGTCATAGATGGCATCCCACATGGAGCAGTATGGCTGAACCTCCTGTACACTGGCTGCGTCAATTGCAGGAAGCGGGTTCTCCTGACCCTCAACTGTGTTCTGTTGAAGGGCTGTGTAAGTCTCAGACCAGTTCAGGTTGGTTGCATCTGCGCCCCATCTCTTATAGCATTCCATAAGAAGGTTGGAACCGGCAACACGGATTTTCAGGTTTTTCATATCATCCACAGATTTTACTTCGCGGACACTGTTGGTCAGTTCACGGAAACCGTTCTCTGCAATACCCATGCAATGGAGTCCGTACTCACCAAGAATTTCTTTTAATTTCTCACCAGCCTCACCGTCAAACTTAGCATCTGCATCTTCTACAGAGTCATAAATAAACGGCAGGGAAACTACGTTAAATCTTGGGTCAAATGCAGAATAGATCAGGTTGGAATGCATGGAAATCTGTACCGGGTCTCCGTTCATCAGTGCCTGGATTCCCTCGGACTGGTTTCCGTTTGTCAGCTGGTCTGCTGCATATATGTTTACTTTTACTTTTCCTCCTGTGGCCTTTTCCATCAGCTCGCCAAACTTGCGGCCGCCGTCCGCCCAGGTAGAAGTCTCAGTTGTAGAGCATGCAAAATTCCAGGTGGTTTCCTCCCAGCCAAGATCACTGTAATCTGCGATCTCATTGAAGGAATAATCCCCGTCTCCGGCTGCAGAAGCTGCGGATGAGCCGCTGTCACCAGAGGAAAAATCTCCGGAATATGCACCATTTTTAGCAAGTGCTCTCGGAAGAGCCGTTGAAGTTACCGGAATATAGGTAACCACAAGAAGCACGGCCACACAGGCTGCCAGCATGGGCATAACTGCTTTTGAAATTTCCTGAAGGGTAACCTCCATGCCTTTTTTGATCTTGATTCCGATTGCCACAAACAGGTTGACACCAACCGGCGGAGTTACCTGTCCAATTGCAAGGTTTACAGTTGCCATCACACCAAATGCAACCACATCATAGCCAAGTGCTTTGCATACCGGAAGCATAACCGGAATAAAAATGTACATAGCAGAGTTTGCATCGATGAAGCAGCCTGCAATCAGGAAAATAATGTTTACGATCAGAAGGAAGGTAAACTGGTTATGTGCAATGCTTCCAAGAAGCGCTGAAGCTGCGTCTGCGATACCGAATTTGGTACATACATAGGAAAACAGGGAAGCACTTGCTACGATCAGCATGATTCCACCAGTTGTTTTCGCAGAATCCACGCAAATGTCAAACAGGTCTTTTAATTTAACCTCACGATAAATCACCATACCTACAAACAGACCGTATACAACAGATACAGCCGCTGCCTCAGTAGGAGTAAAAATACCGCCATAAATACCACCCAGAATAATAACCGGCATTAAGAATCCCCAGAAAGCATCCTTAAATGCATCCCAGCGCTCTTTTGCAGTCGCTTTCTTCTGGGCTGGCTGAATGCCTTTTTTTCTGGCTTCCACCATAACCACGATCACAAGGGCAACGCCCATCAGAATTCCAGGTACGATTCCTGCCATGAACATATCTGCAATAGATACGCCTGTGATAGAAGCATATACAACAAATGCAATACTTGGCGGGATGACAATGGCGATGGAGCTTGATGTTGCCATCAGGGCTGTGGAAAACGGTGCGCTGAAGCCTCCCCGCTCTACCATTGCCGGAATCAGAACTGCTCCAAGTGCTGCTACAGTTGCAGGTCCGGATCCGGAAATTGCGCCGAAGAAGCAGGCTACAATAACGCATACAATGGCGATGCCACCTCTTTTATGTCCCACGCAGGTATCTACGAATCTGACAAGTCTTTTGGAAATTCCGGCTTTTGCCATGATATTTCCGGAAAGTACGAAAAATGGGATAGCCAGAAGGAGAAATTTACTGATTCCGGCATACATATTGGTTGCAACGATGGTAAGGGAGGTTCCGGAGTACAGGATTGCACAGACGGAGGACAGTCCCAGACAGATTGCAATGGGAACTCCCATGATCAGGAAAACAAAAAATGAAATAAAAAGAACTGCACTTATCATTTATTTATCCTCCTTTTTCAGATTGCCTGTACAATAGTCAAGACAGTATTCAATAAAATGTAAGATCATGCATCCGGATCCGATTGGCACGAAGGACCAGAATATCCACTCCGGCCAGTTCAGAACGAAGGTACGTTTTCCGTTTTCCAGCTGTGTGATTACTTTTTCCATACCGAACCAGAATAAGATTGCGGTAAAAATAATGCACAGAACAGTGGTAAGGATAACAGATGGTTTTTTCAGTTTCTCAGGGAGACGGTCTGTAACCAGTGACAGGTTAACCAGTTCTCCTTCGCGGCATGCAAGTGCTGCAGCCATTAAGGTAATCAGTACAAAGACTGCGACCACAAGTTCCTCGGTAAAGGACCAGGAACGATGGATCACTTTTCGGGAAAAAACATTTCCCACGGTCAGAACCAGTATCAGCAGGGTAGACACTACCAGAATACAATTTTCTACTGCTGCTACTGCATTCATGATTTTTTTGAAGACTTTCATGATCTCTCCTCCTCTTAATTTACTTGTCAGGTTTTCGTCTTTCGTAAAATGGAACTATCTGTTATGCAGCCGCAGTACGATCCTGCCCGGCAGGGCTTTTGTGTAACAGGAAGTTCCAACGGAATTTCCTGTTACACAAAAAAAATCCGCCCCTGAACTAGGGACGGACCATATTAGACCGCAACCACCCTGTTTCCCCTTTGAAACAAGTACGAAAAGACAACGTACCGACATACGCGATTCCGATAACGGGGAACAACCGTGGAAACCTACTTGATGCAGTTCTTCACTTCGTATCTGGTTCCTGTTTGAAAAAACGGATACTTATGAAGCGTTCGGCTTCCCTTCTCGGGGATGATCTTCAAAACAGACCTGACGCTGCTTTCCACCGACACAGCTCTCTGTAGACAAGGTGCTTCTGTTTCTACTTCTTCCCTTCAAGGAATTTAATCCTTTTTTAATTTAGTTGTTTAACGAACTGAAGTAATTCTACTACTAAAATTCGGGGAAGTCAAGTATAATTATGCAATTGCTATTTAGTGTGTTGAAAGTTGTTCAAGGCGGACGCACTCGGACAATGGTGA
>OGDN01002376.1_pt1 | contig 24653 bp, 18 predicted proteins | sample 1570271 | NCBI WGS metagenome assembly OGDN01 (sample SAMEA4384481, study PRJEB24528) | human gut metagenome | reverse complement strand
GATATCAAGGAAGGTGGAGATACGTCCTACGGACATAGCTGCACCGTTCTGTGTCTTGATTGCTGCAAGGTATCCGAAGTATAACCACTGTATAGCTTCCTTGGCATTGGTAGCAGGACCTGAAATATCATAGCCATAGATCTTAGCCATTTCCTTCATGCCCTTCAGAGCCTTGATCTGGTCAGCGATTTCTTCTCTTAAACGGATGGTTTCCTCATCCATAGTACCGTTACCGCAGTTCTTCTTGTCATCCATCTTCTTCTGGATCAGGAAATCGATACCATACAGAGCAACTCTTCTGTAGTCACCTACGATACGTCCACGTCCGTAAGTATCAGGAAGACCTGTAACGATATGTGTATGACGGGCAACCTTCATCTCGTCTGTATAAGCATCAAATACTGCCTGGTTGTGTGTCTTGTGGTAATCGTTGAAGATCTTGTGGAACTTCTCGTTTACCTGATAGCCATAGGTGCTTGCTGCTTCCTCAGCCATCTTGATACCACCATAAGGCATAAATGCTCTCTTTAAAGGCTTGTCTGTCTGCAGACCAACGATCTGCTCAAGATCCTTCATAGACTCATCAATATAGCCAGGGCCATAAGCGGTCAGGCTGGAAACAACTTCTGTTTCACACTCCAGAACGCCGTTATGCTCACGCTCTTCCTTCTGTAACTCCTGAAGTCTTCCCCAAAGCTTATCAGTAGCTTCGGTAGGTCCCTCCAAAAAGCTCTCATCGCCATCATACGGGGTATAGTTTCTCTGAATGAAGTTACGTACATTCACGTCAACATCCCAATGGCCATCTTTCACAAAGCCTCTCCATGCTTCTGCCATGAAAATTTACCTCCTTCTGGTAAAAACAATAATATTATCAACAGGGTTTTTTAAGTTTATTTACCTGCTGTTGTTTACAATGAAAGTGTACTACTTATTCAGACCAGGTGTCAACAGTTTTACGCAATGCACCTAGTTTTGTACAATATTTTGAATTTTATCATGCCTGTTTCTTTATCCTCTGTTCCACATACGCATAAATGTAGAAATTATCCTCCGGCATCTGGCAGCCTACGATATACAATCCGTTATCATCGGAGCAGCGGATAATCCGTCCTTCCAGCACATTATGGTTAGGCAAATCAAAATTCTGTATTGTCACCAGAATCTCTGCTTCCTTACTCTGGGCAAAAATCTGGTCTGTGGCAACAAATGCAAAGCCGTTGGCACTGATATTATCCATTGTTGCCGGATATTCCCTGTCAGAACCTTTGAATCTGATGGTACAGGGATTGTTCAAATCCATGCGGGGATACTTGCGGCGGTTGTTGATACGGGGTCTGGTAGCAATGGTAATCTTAAAGGTATGAGGGCCATCTGCCGTATCCGGCACAATCGTTGCCTTATCCCAGCAGTACAGGATATTTCCGGCAATAATCTGCAGGGAACAGGAAGTTTTTTCCTTCAGGATCAGCTTCTTCTGGCAGGATACCATCAATCCCTCCGGTATCTGCTGAATCAGCTCGCCCAGATACTTCTCCTCTCCCTGTCCGGTCAGCTGTAATTCCAGCTTCATGCCGGGCTGGATATCCTCAATACCCATAAATCCGCCAATACCCAAATCGCACATCATGTTCTCCATGACATCCTCAATGATGTTGATATTGTCAGCGGTTTCTTCATATTTACTGAGCATCCGCTCACTGGTCTGGCTGGAATGGGCGATGCAGTCGGTAATCTTTTCCACAATATCAGATACCTGTCCCATATTGGATACAAGCTGGGTATTGGAGCTTTCCACCTCTTTGATTGCATTATCTACTACCTGTATATGCTTTCCAAGCTGGGTGGAATCGGAAGTAATCTGGTTTACGTTGTCACCGGTCTGTGTTACCTTTTCCAGCGTAACCTGAATCAGCTTTAAGGTTTCCTCAATGGAAGCAGTCATCTTTGCAGAAGTACTGTCCAGTCTGGAAAGCGCTTCCCTGATTTGTCCTGAGGAAGCGTGGGTTTCTGTACTTAACGTCCGAATCTGGTCCGCTACAACAGCAAAGCCTCTGCCTGCTTCCCCGGCTCTTGCCGCCTCAATGGAGGCATTGAGTGCCAGCAGATTCGTCTGGTTTGTAATCTTCTCAATCGTACCGGTTTCCTGTTTTACCATATCAAATTCATGGTTAAAATCCTGCAAAACATTTTCCAGCTCCGTGGAAAGCTCTGACATGGTCCGGGAAGTGTTTACCAGACTCTTTAAGTCCTCTGCGCTGACGCTGGCATGGGATTCGGATTTTTCCACCAGCTTTACCATCTCCCCGATAAGGGACACCACATTTTCCACCTGCTCCCTGATTTCGGAGGTCATCTGGGTAGAGGAGGTCGTACTGTTCTGAAGGATTGTATTATTTTCCGTCAGTTCATTCATGCCCAGCATAACGATATCGGAGCCGTGCTTATTTTCGGAAGCCAGCTCCCTGACAACGGTAATGCCCTCCAGAATCGTATTGCTGGAGGTTTTTACCTGCTCCACCGTTGTTACCACCCTGTGCAAATCTGCCCGGATGCTGTCCGTCATGGCCCCATCGGATTCATTCAGATGCCGGATGGACATTACATAGCAGATATAGCAGAGGATAATACAGGAAAGCTGTAACTGGTAATTCTTCATATCCGCCGCACTGTTAAAGCCAAGCATATAGCGGTAAACCGCCGCACCGATAATAATTGCGGAATTGGCAAGACCACAGTTAATCATGAACTTCCGGTTCTTATACAGCACCAGAAGACTGGTTACCGGCAGGATATAGGTAAATGCGATGGGGGATTCCGTCGTGCATATGACAAAGGTATAGAAAATACCGTAGCCGATAACCAAATCGTGCCGGTATAGCTCTGTCGCCCAGCCCCTGACACGCAGTAAAATTTCACCTGCAATCAGAGGCAGCCAGCACAGGGTCAGGAAAATCAGATAATAATTTGCAGGATATAATCCACCGGCAGCATCCGAACCATAATTGGCACTCAGCAGAACCGCAAAAATAATCCAGATTTTCCGTGCCTTGCGGTTTGCCTTTTCTTTAAAGACATTTTCATCATATGTCATTTTACATACCCTCCCCTACAATCTTCCTCTGTATGTTCAAAAAAATGAATCAGCTCCCGGATAACCTCTGCGCTTTCCTCCAGCTCCGGATAAAAAACGCTGAACGCATGGGGCAGCCGCTCATCCTTCGGGAAATCAATCAGCCTGTGGGGCATCTGATACCTGAGTAAAGCCTGTTCAAAATCCAGCGTATACTTCCGGAGATTATCATTTCCACTGGTAATCAGAAGGCAGGGCGGCAGACTTGTCACAATGCCTCCATGTTCAGGGGAAATATAAGGGGCATACGCACTTTTTCTGTATCCCTTTCCATAAAGATATCTGGGCAAAAACAAACCTATCTTATCGAAACGGTCCGTATAAAACATACCGCTGACCAGTCCCAGCGCCAGAACCGGTAAACCGGAGGGCTTCACTCCGGCAGCCACAGCCAGTACCCTGTTTTTCTGCAGGGCTGCTCCATAGACCAGAAGGCAGGCATACACATGGGAAATATCCCCGCCGTACTCTGACAGATGTTCTTTAATAAAGGCAAATGCCAGATGCAAATCCTTTAACTGGTCATAAAAAAAGCAATCCGGCACCAGCCTGTATTCAATGCTGAATACCAGATATCCAGCCTGGCTTAAGGCTGCGCAGAAGGGACGGTTAAATTCCTTGTTTCCCATTAAAAGCCCGCCGCCATGGACATTGACAATAACGGGAAGCACCTCTCCCTCCCGCTTCTTCGGACGGTACACATCCAGCCGATGCGCCGGCAGATGCTTCTTATCATAAAAAATGTCGCTCTGCAGGGATACATCCTCCGGCAGCGGATACTCCTTTCCTCTGGAAGCATAGCTGCGCTCAAACTCCGCCCGCTGCTTATAAAACATCTCACAGATAAAATTCTTCATTTACACTCCTGTTTCTGACTGTATTTAAATGTAGATACTTGTCGGAATAAAGTAAATGCAGTCTTTTAAAGCATACCACAGAAATAAAATAATTAAAATAGTAAATCCTTTGTCCCGACAAATACTTCATAAATTTTCTGATATCGATATCCCTTTTTCACAATCGCAGAATCTGGAATAATTATTTTCAAATCTACCAGTTGACTGATAATATTAGATACAACATTAACAGATACCCCGGACATTTCCTGTACTTCCTTTTTTGTAAATACAATCTGTTTCATAATAACGGGCATAATTCTGTACACGGAATTTCCCTTTATTACTTTAATTTTTTCCATGTCCTCTCTGTAAATTTCCTTAATTCTTTCAATCTTATTGATATAGGAATTACACTGGTCAATAACACATTGCAAAAAGAACTTGATATATCCGGTTACATTTCCCTTTCTGCACTCCATAAGATTCCGCTGATAAGAGGGTTTATACAGTTCAAAACAGGAGTACTTTCATCCAGCATCGCCATCTGCACCGGAATTAACGCCCTTCCCAATCGACCGTTCCCATCCTTATAAGCGTGTATTGTTTCAAACTGCATATGGGATAAAGCAACATTTACTAACAACGGGTCTGTAAATTCATCATTCATATATTCGTACAAATTGATAAGTAATCCATAGACCTCCTCCGGAACGGGAGGGATGAATGTTGCACTGTCTATTGTACATCCCCTTGGTCCTATCCAATTCTGGGTTGTTCTTATCCTGCCAGGTGTCTTCTGTGCTCCCCTCACACTATCCAGAATAATTCTGTGCATTTCATTTACAAATTCATAATTTATTTGGTTTCCCCTCTGCAAATAAGCCGTCGCATATTCTATTGTTTTTTTCAAATTCTGTATTTCCCGGTTATCATCCGTTTTTTCCATATATTTCAGATAATACATTTCATCCTGCGAAATCTGGGTTCCCTCTATCTGGGTTGATTTATAGCTTTCATTTAAAATAACGGAATCCAGAAAGAAACCTGCATCAAACTCCAGTGTTTTCAACATAGATTTATATTCCCCATACTTTACATTCGCTTCAGAAATCAACCTGAGCATTTCTTTATCAATTTTGTACTCTAAAGGCATTTTTTTTGCTTTATAAGGTTCCATATCTCTACACTCCTTCTATTTATAGTGAAATTCTACCACAGAAATTTCAAAAAATCACTGTTTTTCAAAAATTCAGTGATTTTTTAACAGATTACACCGTGTTTTTTCTTCTTGACAGTGAAGTTAGATAGTACTAACCTTATATTTAAGAACATTTTATTTTTTATGGAGGGAAAAAAATATGAGTTTGACTGCTTTCACCGTTTTACCGGTATTTATCCTTCTGTTTCCCTTTCGGATTATCGGCACGCTGCATATTTCCGCTATGATATCCATGCCTGTCTGGATGTTTTTACTGTAGGTCGTTCCGTTTCATCATCCGATAAGCATTCGGTATTGCACAGATTTGCCGTCTATGCAATACCGCTGTTTTTATACTGCTATGCAAGTTCCTTTAAAATCCTTACCGGTCCCATTAAACCGGAAACATAATTTCCAGCCTCGCGGTCCATATTTTCTCCATTCCAGTAACGGTTCCAGCCTAACGCTCTGCCTTCCTCCACCAACATATAACGTCTTTCGTTAGAAGCAAGGTTGGAAACAAAAATTGTAATTTCATTTTTCCCCTGCTTCAATAATTCCGTAATATCCAGCCGATAAGGTGCCCATAATCTGGTTCCGGCTTTTTTTCCGTTTACCCGGACCTCTGCACAGAAATGTACATTGCCCAAATCCAGCCAGTACCTCCCTGTCAGTTCCTCCAGGTCAAAACTGTTCCGATATCTGCAACAGCCGGAATAAAATTCTAATCCATTAAGCTGCCAGTCCTGAAGATTCATCCGGACAGCCTCCATCTGAACAATCACCGGCTCTGTCAATCCATCCTCCGGCGCCTGCGCATCGACCCTGATATGCAGAACATGCTTCTTTTCCACATCCGGAAGCTTTGCCCACATCCCTTCCCACTGAAGCTCTTTTCCATCTACAAAATACTCTGCCGTTTCATTCAACAGCAGCCTTTTTATTTTTGTGGCTCCTTTGGGAATGTTGACACTATAATACATTTTCACCGGATATTTCGGAAGCTGCCCCATATAGGGAATCTGTCCCCAGGGAAGCAGAGGCGGCTTTCCTCTCTCCCATGCCTCCACCCAGCCATGTCCTACGGACTGATGGTTGAAATTGCGGATATCCTGAACATCAAATTCTTTTTCCGGTAAAAACCAGTCTTCTCCGGCTAAATCCGAGGTAATCCATGTATGGTCACTTATAATCTGCTGTTCTCCCGCTTTCGTCCGTATTATACCCTGGAGCAAAAGAGAAATCAGGCGGTCAGGAGGCAATGTTTCCGCAGAACAAATGTTGACTGCATCCATAGGATGCGGATTCCTTACACAGACTGCCAGCCTGTTCTTTCCTTCCTTTAACCACTTTTCAACAGAAACCATCATCGGTTCCTTCCAGCCATTTCCCTCTGCTGCCAGACTTCCATTTACATAAAGACTCCAATCTTCCACTGCTGCAATACAAAGTGTGGCATTTTCTATTTCTCCTGCTGCTTCCACATCCTTTATAAAGTATAATTTTCCGGCGGATAACTGGTCGTTCCAGCTCGGACGTCTGGTTATCCAGAAAGCCTCCCACAGGCTTACCGGAAGCTGCTCCTTCTTTTCCCATCTCAGCCACTGGGTCTGGCTGCCATCCCTGAGTTCAGAAGAAGCTTCCACCAATGGAACTTCCAGACAGACACTCTCAGCTTCCCGGTCTGTTTCCTCCGGAACAGGCATAAATTCCCATTTTCCTGCAATCCAGTATTCTCCCTTACAGGTCAGCTGGCTTCTGTCCTTTCTGTATGCTGCCGCTTCCACGGGTTCTGACAACGAGATAATCACCGCCTCTGCGGATTCCAGATAGATATTGAATTTCCAGAACTCCTCTTCCGATTCAACAGCTACCTTAAAGTTATTTCCACTTTCAGGCTCCAGCAAAGATATTTTCTGCGGGCTGTTGCATAACTCCTTTGAAATTCCAAGAGTCAGCTCCCTGCCTTCTCCGGAGCTGTTGCATACAAAGAAAAAGTGATTTTCTCCATCTGTCCTGTGATTTGTGTAAATTTCTTCCCCGTTTCCCTGCAATATTTCAAAATAAGGCTTCAACTCTCTTTTGACACTTTTCCAGATGTCCTTCTTTGAAGAATTCATATCATAAACAAGAACTTTTCCACCTGCCTGTTTCCAGTCAGATATTTTATCCACAAGTTCATCATCTGAATCCATACAGGACGGAAATAACAAAAGCTCAAATTCCTGAGTTCCCACACAAAGCTTTTCTCCACGGAAAGTACTGTTTAACAGGCAATCCCTGTCTATCATATCCACATCCGTCTGATGCTCCAGCAGACTGTTCATCACCCCATGAAACGCATCATTCAATTGCATGCCTTCTACTGTTTCTTCACCGTTTACCATGTATTCTGACATCTCCCGGACAGGATAATAAATGCCACAACGAACCACAGCCCGCCCCTGGCTGTTTATAAAGCTGATACGTCTGATATAATCAGAAAATATTTTAAAGTGCCGCCAGTAGGGATTCTGGTAGAAAAAGCTGGTAGGCCAGTCTGACTGGGAACCCTGATGCTCACATTCATAATAAAATCCATGAAGAATGAACAGGTTAATACCCATTGCCGCCAGTGTATTGATTCCCTTTTTCATTTCCTGAAGAGTACAGTTCCAGCCGGCTCCGCCTAATGCCTCAGACATTGCCCGTTCTTTTCCGTACGCTCTTGCCACTGATACCGCGTATTTCGGCTCCGTTAAAGTAATTTTCCGGGGAAACTGATAACGGTAATCATGGCAGTCTGAACCGGGAATCATTAAATGACGCATTGTCCTGAAATAATTTCCCTGCCGCTTTGCCTGTTCCCACAAAAATTCTTCCGTGTGACCGATTAATTTCAGTTTATTTTTTCCACACCACCTGGAAATCTGCTCAAAAAAAGCTTTTTCATATAAAATACCGATAAGCTCATAATAATCTCTTCTGACCTGTTTATCCAAATCACTCATACCCGTTACAAGAGAGGGAAGCTGCTCCAAAATATCATATCCGTATTTCTCCTGAAACCGCCGGGCAAGCTCGTCCGTCCAGGGGAAAGGATTTCCCGCCATAAATATTTCATCAAAAAAGATTCCCGGAACTCTCGTTCCAAAGAAGGGCGCATATCTCGCTCTGTAAGCCTCATGGGTAATCTCTATAAATTCCCTTATGGTATCGGGATTCATATAATCAACCGCTTTTTCCAGCACATGATAATAAAATTTATAAACATTTCCGTCCTTTTCAACCCTGCTCAGCAGACGGTCCTTATCGCAAATCGGCTTCTCATCATTCATCCGGCAGTAAAGCCCCTTTGCCATATTGGCTTCTCCCTGCGCCAGAACTCTGGAAGGCTTCTGATATCCATATTCAAAGGTACTCCCGGCTGTTCCACTGGGCCAGGCATATTCATCATACAGCCATGGATAAAAACCCTTTTCCTCTGCTTCCTCCAGACAGGCACTGATAGCCTTCCACCATTCCTCCTCCAGATATTGCGTTTTCAGATACGCTCTCGGGTGCATAAAACCTCCATACACACCCTTTTCCGTCATTTCCGAAATCTGCCTCTTTAATTCCCTGTCTTCCAGCGTCCCGCTTAAAAACCAGAATGCGAGAACACTGTATTCCTTTCCGGGATTGAGAAAATCATCTGTTTTATTCATTCTAACCCTCATTTCTGTGCGTGCTCTCTTTTATCCTTTGACAGCTCCTGCCGCAATTGATTTCACAAACTGTTTCTGCATACACAGGTATACTGCCACAATCACCAGCGCACTGATGGAAAGTGCAGCAAATACCGGAGTATACCCGACTGTTTCCGTCTTTTTATTAAAAATTGCAATTCCTACGGACAACGTATATTTACTTTCATCCGTAATGGATGTCAAAGCCCACAAGTATTCATTCCATACCTGCATGGCAGATAATATTGTCATGGTTGCCACAATGGGTCTGGACAACGGAAGCATAATTTTCAGAAATACTCCCATATTTCCGCATCCATCCAGCTTTCCTGCTTCCATAAGCTCATCCGGCAAATCTGCAAAATAGTTCCGGCAGATAATCAGTCCCATTGGAGCAAATCCCTGAAAATACGGGAAAATCAATGCCGGTAATGTATTTACCAGATGTATTTTATTAATAAGTGTAAACATAGGCAGAAGAATGATTGCAGTGGGAATCAGTAAGTTAAAAATAATCATATAGTAAAAAAATTCTTTTCCCCTAAATTTCAATTTCGCAAAAGCATATCCTGCGGAAGTTACCAGCACCAGATTTACAACTGTCGTAGCAACCGTTACAACCACACTGTTCATAAAATATCTTGACATTCCTGCCTTATTCCATGCAATCGCATAATTATCAAAATTCAGTGAGGATGGCAGTGTCCATATGCTTTCCAGAAACTCTGTTTCTGTTTTTAAAGACTGCAGAACCACCCAGACCAGAGGATACTCGGAAATCAAAAAAGCTATCAACATAAACAAAAACAGAAGCCATTTTATAATTGTTCTCTTTTTCATGCCCTTCTCCTCTCCATCGTTTTCTGAATTCCTGTCTTTACTACCATTATCATAATCATAATTATCATTAAAATAACAGAAGCGGCAGTGCCTTTACCAAAATCCCGGTTGGTAAATGCCTTTGTATAAATATAAGAAGTCATTACATCGGAAGCCCCTCCCGGTCCCCCCTGCGTCATAACCCAGATAAGGTCAAACAATCTCAGACCATTGGTAACTGTAAGCATGGCTAAAACCCCAAAGGTAGGCTTTAAATAGGGTAGAATAATATATACAATTTTCTGGAAAGCATTTGCACCGTCAATTTCTGCCGCCTCCAGAAAATCCTCAGGCATTTTTGAAATATTGGCATATAAAATCAGCATATTGAAAGGAAATGAACGCCAGATCCAGGTAACGGAAATTGCTCCAAGAGCTGTATCCGGTCTGCTCAGCCACGCCTTGGCATAATCTCCAAGTCCCACCATTTTCATAATCTGATTTAAGGGTCCGATTGTAGGGTCATAAATAATTCTCCAGATACAGCCCACTACTACCATGGAAATCAGATAAGGAATAAACAAGCCTGTATTAAACAGCTTTTTCCCGGGAACCCCCACATGCAGAATATAAGCAAAAATAAAGCCAATCGGTATTGCCAGAAAGCTGGTAAGAATCAGATATACTGTATTTACAAGGGAACGGGTAAATTTCGGGTCCTGCAATACTTTGATATAATTTTTCCAGCCCACAAAGTCTGTCATCGGTCCCAGACCGTTATACTTGAAAAAACTGGTTTGTATTGCATTTACAAAGGGTATATATAAAAATATAATGAATGAAATAATCGTCGGAGCAATCAGGATGAATGCTGTTACCATTTCCTGTCTGCTGCTTCTCGACATTTTCTTCTTCATAACAGTTTCCTCTCTTTCACCTGTTTTTAATACAGGCGCCGGAACTCTTTCCCGGTTCCAGCGCCTTGCATTTAAACTGTTACTTTATCCTTTTTATCAGCGGGCAGATAAATAAGACTCCTGATACAGCTCATTTAACTGGTCTGCCACATAATCAATATCATAGGTACCCATCAGATAGTTCGGCAGCAGGTCTGTCCTGAATTCGTTCTGGATTTCTGTTGTAATATTGACCGGTACATAAATATCCGGAATAAATCCGTTTGCACCTGCATCAATGTATCCCTGCATTGCCTCGTTATCGCTGCTTAATTCAAAGTTCGTTAATCCGGGATTGACAAACTTTGCATAATCCTCTGAGAACGCTGTTTTGGAAGTCAGGAATTTAACAAGCTCCAGAGCTTCTTCCTTATGCTGACTGGTTTCTGCAACTGTCCAGATACTGCTGGAGCCACCAAGACATCTTGCAGGCTTTCCAGCCACTCCGGGAAGAGGATAGGATGAAAGCTCTACATCATCCGGCACATTCTCGGTAAGATAATTGAGATAGTCAGGCTGCAGCATTACCTGTACCAGTTCCTTCTGTACAAACAGCTGCTGCATGGTTTCCCTGTTTCCTGTCAGACCGGACTCCGGGAACCAGCCCTTATCATACATATACTTGAATTTTTCCAGACCCTGCTTTACGCTCTCACTGGCGAAGGTCATGGTTCCATCCTCAAAGGCATTGGGATTAGCATCTAATTCATCCCGGCAATACTGGTCCCAGAGAATTCTTGGCCACCAGTCCAGATTCTGCTGCTGCATGGAAATGGGAATCTTTCCTGCTGCTTTAATTGCTTCACAGTTCTTCTCAAATTCATCCCATGTTTTCGGAACAGACAGCCCCAGTTCCTTATAAACATTCTTGTCATAAATAACCGCGATAGATGTCATGGTAAAAGGAACGCCATAAAGCTTATCTGCATATTCTGTACCAATTGCTTTCAGTGTTGCACGACAGTTATCCAATAAAGTAGAATTAAATGTGTCGCCCCATACCGCATCCTCCTCATAGTTCTGGCCGTTGTTTACCTCATCTGTCAAATCCATCAGCAGACCACTCTTTACCTGGTCGCCAATAAACTGTGCATTTGTCATAATAACATCCGGCAGTTCCCCTGCCACATTCAGCGCTGTAAACTTGGAATAGTAAGAATCAGAAGGAACAAATTCATACTGAATATCAATTTCCGGATGAAGCGTTTCATATAAAGAAACCATGTTCTCTACCATACCACCCTGATAATTATCCAATACCTTCAGAACAATCTTTTCATCCGAAGCCGCGGATGATGTAGTGTCTGTGGATTTCTGTGCTTCCTCCGTAGAAGAAGCTGTACTTGAACCGGTTGCGCTTTCAGATACATTCTGACCACCGCAGCCTGCCAGCATACCTGTAATCATTGCTGTACTAAGTAACAAAATACCTTTTTTAGTTTTCATAAATTAACCCCTGTCTTTCTTATAATTGTGTTTGAGCGCTCATTGCTTTGTACACTTCGATTATGATATTTTTACCTGCCAACGTCAATTTTCACTTCTTTTTTTCATGATACTTTCATGTGTTTCGGAATGATACTTTCATGAAACACTATGCTTTTTATGTTTTGGAGCGTTTTTTAATTCATAGGATGAAATTTCCTATGAATTAAAAAAGCACTCCCCGGACTGAGGAATGCCTTTTTTACTGTTCTTTTTGATAATACAGATTTCTGTACTGTCCCGGTGTTATATTTTCAGAACTTTTAAATCGTCTGGTAAAATTGGAAATATTTGTATACCCAGCCTCCTGTGCAATCTGCGCAATGGGCTTATTCGTATTTATCAGACAGTTTTTTGTATAATTTAATCTTTTTTCCTGTAGAATTTCCGAGAAACTCTGATTCATATTCTGGGAAATCAGCTTACTCATATGACTTGGCGTATATCCGAAATAGTCAGCTATTTCAACCAGACTAAAGGAAGAATCCTGATATCTCTCCTCAATATAACTCTCTATCTGTTTCATCAATACCGTCTGGGTTTCCATTTTTGCTTTTCTGATTTCCCCGCATAGCTTCTCCAGGGTTTTCTTAAAGTTCTTCATAAATTCTTCTATTGTACGGAAAGAAGTCAATGAAAAAATCTCTTTTTCATCCAGCCTCATGCCTCTCTTTTTTACTTCCTCCATCAACCGGCTTATCAGGTCATAACAGCACATTAATCCTACCTGTCCCGGTAACTCCTCCAGATTCAGTTCAATTTCCTGAACAGTTTTTTCTATCTCCTCCGGATTCGGTTTATCAAAACAACGACTTAATATCAACAGGCATTCCGTCTGGCACTGGCTGATTCTGGAAATATATCCTGTTTCTTCCTCTTCTGCTGCCTCTCTCTTATATTCCTTATTCGGATTCAGAAGACGATATTTTAACTCTGTCAGGGCTTCCAGAAAAGAAATATGGATTCCTTCGGAATTATCATAAATACTTCCGATACCTGTTATCATTTCCCCTCCCAGAATTTCTATAACAGTATTTTCCACCTTCTTCTGGTCAGCTTCCTCTGTCTTTTCTCCTCCGACTATGATAACAATTGCTTCATATTGATATAAGTAGGAACATAAAACCGCATAATTTCTTTCCAGAATTTCCTTTATTTTTCCTGAATTTTCCTTATATTTTAGAATAAATTCCTGTTCCCGATGTGGTTTTCCTGATGCTAAAAACACAAAATGCTTTTTATTTTCCTGATTACTGTAAAAAACTTTATCTATAATATTTTCCTGGGAAATTTCCGGTTTATTTCCATACAATAATCCTGTAATCAGTCTTTCCTCTACCAGCGGCCACTGACTTTCTATTTCCCTGCTCAGTTTTTCTTTTATACTGTTCAGGGAATCATACTGTACCCGGATATAATCCAGTTCATCCTTACCGAAGCTTTTCTTCTCATGCTCCGGTTCATCTTCCTTTTTCATATACTGGGCAAGCTGGCGGATTGGTTTGTAATAGTGGTACGCTACATAAATTGCAAGAATACATCCCAGAACCAGAAACAGCAGAAATCCCAGAACCAATGGACTGCTGCCCTTTAGACCGGACATCAAATCAGGCATTTCTATTTCATTTAATATAATCATATCCGGATTCGATAAAACATATGCCAGTTCCCTTTTTCCTGATTTTCCATCCACATCCAATTCCACAATCCCGTCATCCATAGATATCAGACTATTCATTTTTTCATCCACCGGAACCGGATTTCCGGAAACCAGAAGTATTTCTCCCTCTTTATTTAAAATAGTAATTCCGTTATTGTATCCTCCGGACGAAACCGACATATTCAGGTCTTTATCCTTCATTTCAACAATTACCCAGGCATCCTGCAGCCCCGAGTAATTCCTCACCGGATAAATAAACAGAACCTGTGGACGATAAGCTGGTCCGTTTTTCAAATTGTACTGCTTCTGTATTGTCATATAGAACGGCTTTTTTATGGTATACAGTTTTTCAAAAAAGGCATCTCCCTGCTCTGTATCCACTCTCAGCTCATTTTTAATAAAATAGTCCCTGTTGTATACACCGGAAGAGGAAAAACACTCCGCATTGTCTTTATAAATTAAATACTTTTTGGAATCATAAGTACTGTTTATTCTGAGTAAATCAATTAAATCAAGCTGTACAGCCATATTTTCCGTTTCTGACACTGATGGAGTACGGAAACTGATGTAATTTCCCACCTCCATCAGTCGTCCGTTAATATCAATCAGTTCATCTCCTAATCTTTCCAGTACATTTTTATTGTAGGTTGCTATTTCCCTGCTCAGATTATTATACATTGTAAATTGCAGACATATCGCCAGTACTACCAATGGTACAATAAAAAAAGAAGCAAAACTGATTAAGTATTTATGGAATATTCCGTGTTTCACTCTAATCCCCATTTCTACGCCTTACTGCTGCGCACTTTAAAATATAGCAGCTCGTTTTACACTTTATTCAAATCGTTTTTATTAAAATCAATTTGAATAAATATAATTTCATATTTCTCAACCATTTTCAGAACTTCCGCCATAAAATCGTCTTTTCCATGGGTAAGGTATGCAAAATTAATTCTGTATACCCCCTCCTTTGTGTAAAGCCGCAGCTTTTTCCAGGTTCTTTTCCCCTGCTTTACTGCTGTAACTGCTTCGATTCTCTGTATGTTCCGCCAGTATAACTCCGTTTCCTTTCGTATAGGATGTTTTATCATCATTTTTTCTTCCGAATACCGTACTCTTGTATTACACATGATAAACAAAAAAATCAGACCTGCCACACCGTAAATCGACGCAAACAACAGGGAAAACCATTCCGAAGGCTCACTCTGTGAAAAACTCCGCAATGGATTTTCCTCCCCCGAAAGCAACAGCATTGCCAGATATTCCAGCAGGATTAAAATTCCCAATCCTGCCAGAATATAGTACTCCGTCCCGTATCGTAGAATCCGCTTCTGCGGACTTTCGTAGACCTGAGAGCGGTAATACACGGCAACCGTTTCAGGGCATTTCTTCCTGAGTACGTCACAGAATAACTCATAATTCACCATGCCGATACCCACTGTGAGGATTTTTGTTCCATCCGAAAGATATAAATTAACCATATTATCAAAGCTGCCGTCTATTTTCCGGATTTCCTGCCATCTGACTGTCCGGGGCTTCTGAAAGGCTTTTTCTATCTGTATTGTATCTCCATTAAAATAAATACATTCCCTCGCCATGATATTTCCCGCAAATATGGTAACTATCAAAAGCAGAATTGCCATTGCCACACACAGGCTCCACATCCCCCTCGCCTCCCCGGGGGCTCCGTCCATTATGTAAAGGATGCTGAAAATTCCCACAAAAACAACTGTCAGCACTCCCAGCGCATATACGACATACCTTTTCCCCGGCGGCTGACATAATATTGCCATTCCCTCCGGGATTTTATTTATCTGCCGCCGGTTTCTGCCCGTTATCAGATAAATGATACCGACAGCAAGAACCAGTATAAGCGTAAACAACAGTTTCTCCATCTTCTTTTACCCTCCGTATTTCGCAATAACGGAAACAACCTTATCCATTTCCAGCGGCTTCGACAAATGTTCATTCATACCCGCCATGCGGCACTTCTGCGCATCCTCCGCAAAGGCATTTCAGAAGCGTCAGAAGTTTTCCCCCTGCATCCCTGACAAAAGGTTCGCGGCGGACTGCCGGATTATTTTTCTTCCAGATATATACTCTTTAACAGACGGATTCCTGTATCCGTCCGGAAAATATTCCTGCAGGCATTTTCAATCGCCTCTTTTGAATATCCGCCTTCGTCTGCATTCACCAGAAAATCTGCCTCCAGCAGAATCTGATAATCCATGCCATCCACGTTTGTATAAGTATGATGGTGTTCTACCAGCCAGCTGATGCGCGCAACATTCAGCGTTCCCGCAGGCAGCCCGGAAAAAAATGCGGCAACTAACGGCGCACTTTCTTCCTCCTGATGCCTGCCATCGGTATTTCCGTATTTTTCCCGGCACAACGGGCAGGAAATATCATGAACAACTGCTGCCAGTTCCAGAATTTCCTGTGTTTCCTTATCAAGTCCTTCCGCCTCACCAATGGTCTTTGCAAATGCCCATACCTTAAGAAAATGATTTATATCATGGGTATTTCCTTTATAAAAATCAATCATTTTTTCCATCGCAGTTGTAATTAACATGTATTTGCCTCCTACTCATCAATGCCAAAAGTGCATACTATGTTCATCTTTTCCGATTTTATTATGTGCAATAATACGCAAAAAATCAATCGTAAAAATTTACGATTGATTTTTTGATTGTTTACATATCAGTTTCCACTGTTTTCCGCTGAAGATTCCTGATAATGCAAGCCTTTTTCTTCATACATACGCTGGTCGGCTTCTCTTAAAAGTCCGTCCAAATCCTCACACCGCTCCTTCCACAGAGCTCCCATGGAAATGCTGATTTTCCGCTTCTGCATTTCCTTCCGCAGTGCACGAATCTTTTCTTCAAATACAATGCCAGTTCCTCTGTATCAAATCTGCCTGTCGTGTCCTGTTCCAGCATATTTGCCGCCAGATACAGAACGTTAATGTCGTTGGTAAACGTAATCTGCATACTCGGACATTTGGAATCTGTTGAACGAAGCTGACTGAAAGTATTCAGATTGATAGCAACGAAAATATAGTCATTTTTCAGACATTATTTCAATATCTGATAACTCATCATGAAAAGAATAATCAACATACACATAAATACTTTAACCAGTTTCTGGTATGTCGTTTTCGCCGGATTTATGACCGGGTTCCATGTTTCCTCTGTTCCCGGCATATTGTTTATATTGCTCCGATTTCCTCCGGTTTTCTTCTGAGCACAGAGCCGGTTTGACGCATAAGAAAGCATTTCCTTTGCCGCCTCTGCCTCCTGCTCCGACACCTCAAGCGTCCTGCCATCTGCAAAGGTGATCCTTTTCCATCTTCCATTCCTATTTTTCGAGTAAGTCCATCCGCTGATGTCTGTGAGAAGCGGAATCCGCATAAGCAAAAGCTCAGACAAAAGACCGACAAGCAGCACCACTTCCTTACACACAAGTATATAAGTCCCATACATCCATATGTATAACCCTACTCCGTATAGAACCCTACTTCCTCGCCGTCCACATAGAAGATTGCAACATCCGTCAGGTAATAGTCGCCGTAAATATCATCAATGCAAAAGCAATAATAATAATCCCCATCATAGAGCATATCATAGAAAATCTCCGGCTCGCCGCTTACGACATACTCCTCGCCATAGTAGGTAAACTCATCATCGCCCTCCAGGGCGTAGGCATAGTAAAGCGGGATAATCTCATCCCCGTCCTGCAGCTTGATAATCTCTCTTGCCGCTGCACCGTATTCGTCAATTCCGTCCCATGCTCCCTCTATGATAATCTCAGCTTCATTATAATCCAGCTTCAACCGGAGATTGGTTTCCTCACCGTTTAAAAGAATCGGTGAAGTGTAGATTGTGTAGTCCTCTGCATCCTCCACGATATATGTGGCAAGAATCTGTCCATCCGGCAGCGAGAGCCAGTAACCGTCAAAATCATCATAGAAAACGCCGGTTTCCCAGTCGCCGTTGATATCGTAGGTTTCTCCCAGCTCAATGATATCTTCGCCGTCCGGAGACTGCATATAAATCATCGCATATACGTCTGCCGCATTGTAATAGCCCTCATCATCCAGTTCAAACCAGAAAATACCATCCTCGTCCAACTGTGGCTCAGACGCAAAGGTAATATAAGGGCTTTCTCCCGTCTGCTCGTAATCGTCCAGATAATCCCAATAGTCATCATCCCCAAGCAGCCAGCCCCAGAACCAGCTTCCGTCATCATCAAACCACTGGTCATCATCATAGGAATCGTAGGTACTGCCCGCTCCCGAAACACTGCTTTGATTCTTTCTGTCCACAAAGGAAAGATAATAAGGGCTGACACATACTCCGCTCCATACAGAAAGTTCCGCCGAACCCTGGACGCTGAGCGGATAGTAGATGGAAAGCCCGGAAGCCGACTTGTGTGCCTGTCCACTGACAGAATAAGCAACCGTTTCCTCCAGAGTCTGCAGGGCAGCCGCTGCATCCTCCACATAATCTGCACAGGCAGCTATAATACCGCCCATATCAACCATGTTCGTATAGCCTTCCGATTTGTTGTTGCCGCCAAAGTTATCTGCCTGCTCGCTTGCCCGGAGCATTTCCGCCCTGACAGCCTCATCCGAGCTTTCCTGATACATACCCATGGCGAAGCTGTTGAAGTCCTTAAGGAGCGTGTCAACTTTCTTAAGGTCAACCACAGAAAGTGTCGTCAGATTATCATCGTTCTGTGCCCTGCATGCTTCAAGAAAGCTGTCGCATACTACCTTTCCAAGTGCCAGTGCATCTGCACCCGGATTTGAGGCGAGAAAGTTTCCGATGGCAGTGTAATCCCAGCCGCTTCCCGGCTCCGTTTCTTCCGAAGCGTACATATAATCGGCATAGGTTGCGAGAATGTTCGCTGTTTCCACCGTTCCCATCAGGCAGGCATCAAAGCCGATAAAATCAAATCTGCGCCCACTTTGCTCATAATAGGTATAAAGCGCCTCGTCCAGCTCCGCCAGGCTTAAAGAATCATAATCTTCCCGCTCGTCAAAGCAGACACCTGTAACGCTGCCGCCGCCGTGGTCCCACAGAACCAGTCCCATGTACTCAGAAGCATAATTTTCCACACCCCATACCAAAAACTCAGTAAGGGTTGAAGGATTTCCCATGTTGACACGGGTCTGTTCGTCCACCTGCTCTATCGCGCCATTCTGCACCAGAAACCGCTGTCTGTTCTCGCTTCCTACAGAACTGCTTTTCCACTCATATGTACCACCCGTTTCCACAACGAAACGAACCTGCTCGCTCCCCGATGCGGCACACATTTCCTCCAAATCCCCTGTTCCCATTCCATAAAAGGATTCCAAATCTGTTCCGCACAGATAGACAAAAATTGTCCAGACACCAGAATCACCCGTTTCTCCGGCAATCTCCGATACCTTTCTTGTGACAAGTAACTCTCCTGTCGTATTGTCAACATTGATACTAAGCCCGCGGACTGCCGATGCAGAAGTTGTCGCAGCGCCGCTGCCTTCTGTTTCCTGCGGCCGTGCTTCCTGCGTTGTCCGATTTTCCTCTTCATCGTAGTCGCCGCATCCAATACAGGAGAAAGCAAGCGCCAGTATTAACACCAGTGCCAGAAACCTTTTTTTATTCAACAATCCACTCACCGCTTTCCTTATCATACCAGTATATTTCATCGCCATCTTCCTCCATTGCACCAAACAAATCTAATTCCGGAGCATACACGTAAATAAATTCGGTTTCCTCATCCCAGATAAAATAGTATCCTTCGTCATACTCCCAGTCATCCTTTGTCCAACTGTCATCCAGAAGATTCCACCACTCGTAATCATCCCCGCTCTCCACGTAGGTATCTGCCCCATCGGATGTGGAATCCCCTTCATCCACATAAATATCTGCTATTTCCGGCTCCTCAGCATTCACTGCTTCAAAATCCGTACCGTAAGCATTTCCGCCGAAAGCATTATCGAAGCTGTACCTTGTTCCGTTTGCTGTCGGAAGAGAGAGGGAGATATCTATATAAGTTCCCCTTCCGTTAGCAGAGGTTCCCTTTGAGTGGTCGTTTGCCATCTGATTATCGGTGATATTGAAATAGTTATAATAATAGGTGTCAGCAGGATTTCCCACCGGGTCATCCCATGTCACATCCATCAGATAGTACTCGCCGTCCAGTTCGAGGATGTTCCAGGCATGATTTATGCCGTCTGTGCTTCCAATCACTACTGCACTGGGGATTCCCATTTTCTGCATCATATAGGCAAAGCACTTGGAATATCCCGTACATACCGTCTGATTCCACACAAATCCACTGTATGCTGACTGATCCATATCATTTTTGATATAATCAATGGTCTGTGTCAGATAATCGTGGGCATATTTTACCTTTTCCACATCACTCGAAAGCCCCCACATACCTGCAAGCGCACCGTTTACACTCTGCTCCACATCCGCCGTCAGACTATCAATATCCTGAGAATAATAGCTCGGGCAGACCTTCGTGATATAACCGTTATCATTATAAAAATAGCGGTAAGACGGCTTCAGCCAGAAAAGCTCCGGATGGTCATACACTACGGAATAAAAGATATTTTCCAGCTCGTCCTCAGTAATAAGGACAGACATTTCAATTGTATCCTGTGCAGAAGCACATCCTGCACAAATCTGGTCATACGCACGCTGTCCCTTGGAATCCAGTGTACTGCGGTACATATAGAAGTCCTCAGGAACTCTCGTTCCATCCAGCTTTGTAATCAATACCTGACTGACGGGCGTCACGCTGCGCCTTATCGACCGGGTGGGATTTTCATCGAGGGCTCCTTCCGCTGTGCCGGCCTCAAGACCACTTCCCAGCTCCAGACTTTCATTGTCCACTCCTCCATCCTTCGAGCTTCCATACTCTGTGTTTTCATATTCCGCACTGACCTCTTCTGTCAGCTCCTCGTCCCAGTCATCAGCACATCCGCTCAGTAAGGTTGCTCCCAGCATACCCGTAAGCAGAAAAGCAAAAAATTTCGTTCTCATTCTTCAACCCACTCTCCTGTTTCATTATCAAAATAGTACAGATTATCGTCCTCATCCAATGCCGCGAACAGCTCATAGCTTTCCATGTAGATATAGAAATATCCCGTTTCCTCGTCATAAATATACCATTCGCCGTCCTCATATGTCCAGTCGCTCATCTCCCACCTGGAATCAAGCATATTCCACCAGCCATATGAGCTATCATCATCCTCCCCGTAATTGTCCGCCTCGTAATTATCAGTCAGCACCGTATTATCCGCCTGCTCTGCGCTATCCCCATAGCAGGCATAATCGCTCTGTCCAAGTCCCCACTCCTGCACAGTCGAGCTGTAGTCCGTAAGCCCCAGATAATATGCCGTGATATCCGTGATTTCATTTTTCACACTGTCATACACGTAATAATTCGTGTTTAAATCCCATGTCACCCGCATAATGTCATTGGTTCCTGCTGACTTCGCATAGCTTACATATTCCTGTGTAATCCCGCGCTTCCCCGCATAGTACAAATCCGGCGCACCAAAGGTGTGGAGCATCTCATGGGAGAAGGTAGCCGGCGCATTTATCTGCCCTTTATAATTCATCAGCATAAAGCACATCTCATACTCGCAGGGATAGCTTGTTTCCCATGAAAAAGTACTGCTCGCCGTCGTATTGGAAGAAGGAGTGTCCACGCAGACCATATAGATAATCCCGTTTGCGCCAAACGCACTTTTGATTCCCTCACTGTCAATATTGTTGCTTATAAAATCCTGCATATCATTATATGCACCATAATAGTTATCGCCAATGCTCCGGTTTAAGGATGCCCGGTAAATCAACTCTCCATGGGCATCCCAGTCCCAGACAAACTTCACATCCCTGCCATATTCCGCACATGCCTGTTCAATCCATCCGCAGCCAATCTTCAGGTTATTATAGATTGTGCTGTACATCCTGAAATCGGCATCCTCCGAAAGGTTCCATTGGCTTGTGGTATCATCCGCCAGAATTGTCACAACAGCAATCGTTCCTTCCAGCTTCCCGGAAGAACCGTAACGGGTACCTGTGCTTCCCCTCCTCACTGAGCGCATCACCGTGCTTCTTCCTCCGTTTACAACACCATTTCCGAAGTCTGCCGCCGAATCTACGCTTTCTCCAATTTCCACGGAAGTATCGTACCCTGTGTACTCCTCTCCGTTTTCCTCAATATCTCCCCCTCTGTATTCTCCGTCCTCTTCCTGGTAATATGCCTCATCTACATACTCCTCATCTGCGCAGCCTGTCAGAGTGACAGATGCCCCAAGCATCAAGACGAATATCAAAGCAATATTACTGCTGTTTCTTATACACGGTTTATCCTCTCCCAACCACTTCTTTACTAATTTCACTGTTCTAATCCTTCCCTTATGTAACATTCAAATCTGCTTATCTGCTTTTTACTTCATTAATCCAACCAGACTCTAAATCCCTGCTGTCTGAATTTCCTTAGCGGTAATATCCACCAGTTCCATACACCGCTTTTTCTTATTGCCGAAGGCGCCGCTCATGCTGCTCCACCCGTCCGTCAAAACGTCAAGCGCCGCATTTTTTGCCATATTTCCAAGTCCTGCTACCTCAGCGCTGCGCAGTATGGTAAACTTCCCCTTAGCCCCTGTAATCCAGACCTGATTGTTCCGGTCAACCGGCGGAAATACAATCACACTGCCAATTCCATGCTTTGTGAGTTCAGGAACACCCGCTTCAAATTTGACATCCTTCATTGCCTCTAAGAGTTCTTCCAGAGAAGCATAGTTTCCTTTCAGTTCCAGTTTGACGTTTTTAACGCCCATCATTTCTCCAAATCCCATATATAAACCTCCCGTTTTATATTAATCTCCACCCCTGTGCACGCTCTTTGCGCATCTTAAAAATCTCCGTTCCTGTACATGCTCTTTGTACATAATGAGTTAGTAATTTACACGGATAAGCAGATTAGAATGTTACATAAGAATCGTGAACATCCTTTGTTATTTAACTGCTGTGCCAGAAACGCAGTTCATCATATTGCTGAATATACATTTCCATCTTATCCATGAAGTCTATCTGTATATCGCAGCCCTCTTCCATGTCTATCTGTATTTGACAGCCATTTCCTACAACATCCTCGCTGCTGTCCGCTTCTGCAAGCATATTGCCATCCATATCTGTAAAATACTCCCCGTTTTCCTCCATGCGGTAGTCCTTCAGATTCTGCTCCGCATCCATAAAATAAAAATAATACGCGTGGCTTTCGTCCCCTTTTATCGCCCGCTTCTGTGCATATCCCAGACACTTGTCATTCTCATCATAGTAACCATATGTCGCCGCGGCAATATATTCATCCGTGTCCTCATTGATAGGCTCGTCCGTCACAATCTTCATATAAAACCACGTTTCGCCGCCCACCGTAACCGTCCATTTCGTGTTGATAAATCCCGACTCCTCCATCCGGCCCGCGATTGCTCCGTCCGCCAAAATATCCGTTTCCTGGTTGACTGCCTCCAAATCCCCCTTGAAACAGACACTCGAAGCGGTATCCAGTGCTTCCTTTGCCTCCTGCGCATCGGAGATTGTAACCACAGAAGTTTCGCCACAGCCGGAAAACATTGCCGCCACAACCCCTGCCAGAAACAATCCCCTCAGTCCTTTCTTCCTCATCTGCTCACATCCTCTCCTATATAATATCTGTTGCTCCGCCCGTGCGGTTTGTCAATCCGCCGTCTTCATCCCGGGCAAGCTCCCTTGTCACCATGACCGCCATAGCAGTCACAAGCGGCAGATATTCCTTTTCATAGACAATTAAAAATGCATTGTCCCATAGCACATTCTGGATAGTGATATCCATGTTATCCATGATTGCGCCAATCATCCGTCCATTCAGCATAACCCTGAAATTATGTCCTATTGTGCCCGCATACTCGATAAGCTCCAGCTTTCCGTCCTTTATCTCCATCGCAAATTTGTCCCGCACAAAGGTAAGCTGCTTCTCCAGTACTCCATAAGGCTCCCCCTTATAGAAGAAGCTATAGGTAGCAAGCGCATGACCGATTTCCTTTGTCATCCTGAAAATCTCATTCTGCTCTGTGTCAAAAATACGCAGATTGATAAGAGGAATTGTACCGTCCACTATGTAAACTGTATTTTGATTTGCATCCTGCACCTCAAAGTGCTGCCCCGTAAGCTTAAAGTTCTCCGTAAAGGTATAGACATCCGAAGGGCTTGAAGCCTTAAACGGCAACGGCTGCCCCGTCCTTGCATACTGCCTGATGCTCTCCTCTAACCAGTCCCTGAAAAAGAATACGTCCGTGTGGTAGCACAGATGCCCCGCCGTATCCGCGCCCAGATTCCCCTCCGGTGGATAAACCGGCTCTGTCAGCTTTTTACTGATAAAGTTATCTAAAAAGGAATAGCCGATAAAACCTACATCTCCGCTCCCGTTCAGATAAAAATAGATAAACTGTCCTCTGTCGTCCGGTCCGAATATCAGCGCATCATAAGGCGAAGTGTGGAAACGTCCAAGCCATCCGGAGCCTAAAGGCGTCTGTATTTCCCGGAAAGCCTGATAAAATTCCTCAATCTTCCGTTTCCTGTCAAAACCAAGCATTGTCATCCCGTCTGTCATGGAATTATAATCCGCCGGGGAACCCATCATAAAAATGGCGATGCCTGCAATCAGAACCACCGTTCCAACCACAAGCCAGAAGGTATCCCAGTTTCCAGCCACCCACAGCCATACTCCAACAACTGCAATAACCGCACCTGCGATACGATGCTTCCACACACGGCGTTTTAATGACTTTGACAGCTCCTTGTATGCTTTAT
>OGDN01002375.1_pt1 | contig 24654 bp, 25 predicted proteins | sample 1570271 | NCBI WGS metagenome assembly OGDN01 (sample SAMEA4384481, study PRJEB24528) | human gut metagenome | reverse complement strand
TGTCCGGCAGATTGGCGCTCATCAGGCCCTGCCCATATTCAAAATCGAGCTTCATATGCCCTCCCTTACACACACTGCGCATACACAATGGGCTGAATATGTATCTGATTCAAAATACTCTCCAGCGCATCGTGCTTTAACAGGCCAACGGAATTGGTCAGCGCGTTAGCCGTGCCGCAGGCCATCGCCAACCGAACAACCTCTTCCATCGGGCAGCCTCGGCTAAACCCGACGGCAAAGCCTGCCACGGTGGAATCGCCGCTGCCGATGGTGGAAACCGTGTCTACCTGCGGCACACGAATCATCCACGCGCCGTCCGCATGGACGAGTAAACCGCCGTCTCCACCCATCGAGACCAGAATATAGTCACTCACGGGGAGCAGCGTCCGAGCCATATCAATCAGTGCTTCCACATCATCCGTCTGCTTTTGGCCGCAGATTTCCGTCAGCTCCCTCGCGTTGGGCTTTATCATCAGATAATGACCCCGAAGCGAATCCAGCAGATTGGCGCCGTTTGTATCCAGAATGCATTTCGCGCCGACATCACCGCACATTTGGCTGATGCGGACATACACGTCCTTCCATACGCCGCATGCGGAAATACCGGAACAGAGCACAACGTCGCCCGCCGTCAACCCTTTTTCCAGCTCGTCGAGTAGCGCCTGTGCCTGCGCTTCACTGACATACGGTCCCGGCTCGATGATTTCCGATTCACGCCCTTTTTCATGGTCAATAATGTTAACCGTTGTGCGCGTTTCGCCGTCAACCGGCAGAAAATGGTTTTCAATGCCGTAATCCTTCAGCGTCCGCAGCACTTTTTCTCCGTTTTCGCAGCCGATAAAGCCGTAACAGGCTACAGGCTCACCCAGCTGCGCGCAGACCTTTGCCGCGTTGATACCCTTCCCGCCGACATCCACCTTGGGCTGAATTTGGCGATAGGGTCTGCCGGGCACATAGCCGTCGATATAATAGGTTCTGTCGATTGCCGGATTCAGACAAATCGCTCGAATCATTCAGCATTCTCCTTCAGCCAGTTTTTGCCGGAGCTTTGAGAAACGTTTTTCATCTTATGTCGGACTTCCGTTTCAAACGCTTCCCGCGCGGGTTTCAGATACATTCTGGGGTCATACTTTTCCGTGATTTCGCCGAGCTTCTGGCGAATCGCCGCCGAATAGCACAGATGATTGTCCACATCCATGTTGGCCTTAACCACGCCGTAAGCCGCCGACGCGGAAATATCCGCTTCTGTGCAGTTGCGCATCTGCGGCACATGCGCGCCCTGTGCGTTAATCGCCCGCACCAGCTCCTCCGGCACGGAAGCCGCGCCGTGGAGCACCAGCGGATAGCTTTCGGGAATCGCGTTGCGGATAGCCTCCAGCACGTCAAAATGCAGCTTCAGGCTGCTGTCGCCCGCCACGCCGCCGTGCGATGTGCCCACGGAGACCGCCAGCGAATCGCAACCCGTCAGGCGAATGAACTCCGCTGCCTGATGCGGGTCGGTGAACTGCGTGCTTTCGGCAAAGACCTCGTCCTCAAAACCGGCCATCTTGCCAAGCTCCGCTTCCACCCAGGCGCCACACTCATGCGCATAGCGCACAATCTCGCGAGTGCTCGCCACATTTTCTTCAAACGGAAGATGCGACCCGTCAAACATCACCGACGGAATGCCGTAATCAATCGCCTCTTTCGCGTTTTCCACCGTCTTGCAGTGATCGTGATTCAGGCCGACGGGCACATGAACCGCCTCCGCATACAGCTTCACACAGCGAACAAACGTCTCAAAATACGGCTGATACTTTCTGCTGCCCATCGACAGCTGCACAATCACCGGCGAATCCTCCTTCTCCGCCGCCTGCAAAACCGCGACCAGCGTATCCAAGTTGAACACGTTATATGCGCCCACGGTATATTTTTCTTTCATCGCGTGGTCAAACAACCGCTTCATCGTCACCAGCGCCATCGTTTTTTTCCTCCGTCTCGCCTTTGTTTTATGCAACGCCCGTTCGGGCCTTATTGTCGGTTTGAAAAAGTTTGATTGATATAATCCGAAATGCAGTCGATAACCCGCGGCTGTTTTTCCGGCGCGTTGAACCACGCATGGCCCTCGCCCGCGAGAAAAACCGTCTCCGCCTGTGCGCCGTTTCGGCGCAATGCCGCCTCAAACGCCCGAATCTCTTCCGGCAAAACCACCGTGTCCTTTTCGCCGTGTATCATCAAAAAATGCGTTTGAGCCGCTCCGTCATTCGTCAGTCGATGGGGAGACAGACGCTCCCACTCCGTTTCATCCGGCATATATGCGCGCACCCTGTCCGCCTCTTCCGGATTGCGGCGAACGAATGCAGGGATATTGACAATGCCATTGAGCAGAATACAGATTCGAGCGCGCGTTTCGTGCATCAGGACGCTTTGCGCCGCGATGCACCCGCCGGGCGAACCTCCGGCCAGCGCCACTCGGTTTGTATCGATGCGCCACTGTGCGGCATGCGCCTCCAGATAAGCGACTGCCGCCCGCACATCCTCCGTCTGCGCCGGAAACGGCGCTTTGCCCGCCAGCCGATAGTCAAGCGAAGCGCAGACCCAGCCGGTTTTCAACGCTGCCGACGCGCAGATTCCCAGAAATTGTTCTTTTCTGCCGCCGACGAACCCGCCGCCGTGCAGAAAGAGAAGAGCGCCGCGGAGCCTGTCACTCTCAGGAACAAAGATATCCATCGGCAGCTTACGGTCGCTCTGCTGCGATACATCGATATTCCATTCAATCATGCTCCGCGGCCTCCTCATCCGTTTTTCTTTTTGCCCGCCCATGCCGCTTGAACGCAGCCCGCTTCTCGGCGGTTTGGCGTTTTACAGCCCCAGCTCGGCCATGGCCTCCTTGAGACAGTCAAACTTAACAAAGGTTTCCGGCGCAACGTCGTATTCGGCGTCCAACAGACCTGCGTCGAGGAACATATTCTTAATCGTGTCATACCACTTCATTGCCGTGCCATCCTCGACCAGCTCCTTGAGCTTCGCGTTGTTAATCCAGTTCGTCTTTTCGACGGTCAGATACGCAGTTTCATAATCCGTGCCGATGTAATCCGCCACTTTCTGGACGGTCGCTTCCATGTTGTTGTAACGATCCTCGGTGCCGCGCAGCCACGCCTTGAGGAACTTGACCACGGTATCGTGATGCTTATCCAGATAATCGTTGGTCGTCACCCAGCTGTTGGTGAACACCGCTTCGGGCAGGAAATCCTTGCTGCCGGAAATCGTGAGAACGTTCTCTTCGCCCAAATCCGCACGAATCTGATCGGTATACGGCGCTTCGATGGAAATCGCGTCAATCTGGCCGCTCATAAAGGCGGTCACCTTGCCGGAAGCATCCATATTGATCATGGTCACGTCGCTCTTCTGCATGTCGTTCAGCTTGAGTGCCATCGAAAGCACCAGCTCGGACGTCGTGCCTGCGGAAATGCCGATGTTCTTGCCCTTCAAATCCGCCATCGTTTTAATGCCCGAATCCGCACGGACAAGAATTTCGCCGCTCATATCCGTGGAATCCAGCGCAAGGATAGCGCACTGGCCCTGCGGCGCAAACACATGCGCGCCCACGCCGAGATAACCGATGTTGATTTGGCCGGAAGCCATTGCCGCCAGTTCCGTCGCGCCGGAGGTGAACTGCACCAGCTCCACCTCGAGCCCTTCTTCGTCGAAATAGCCGTTGTCAATCGCGTTGAGCAAGCCGCCCACACCCGTGATATGCGGATGATAGGCCACCGTAATCTTTTCTGCAGACGCCATCGCACAGACGGTCAGCAGCATTGCCGCAGCCAGCAGCAGGGTAACAAGTTTCTTCATGGGAACATCTCCTTTTCAAATGATGGATAAGTGTATGAAATACGAAGAATCTCACTTCGTATGTTCCAAATATTCACGGTAGACCTTGTTCCAGATTTGGTTTTTCAGCTCGTTGAACTCAGAGGTCAGCTTGGTCTGCTGCGTGCGCGGATACGGCAGGGTGACAGGCACAATCTCTGTAATATGACCCGGACCGGCGCTCATGATGATGATTTTGGTGGCCAACAGCACCGCCTCCTCCACATCATGGGTAATGAAGAAGCAGGTTTTACGCTCCTGCTCCCAGGTCTTGAGCAGGTTCTCCTGAAGCTGAGCGCGGGTCTGCGCATCCAGCGCACCGAACGGCTCATCCATCAGCAGCACCTCCGGCGCCGTTGCGTAGGCTCTGGCAATCGCCACGCGCTGCTTCATGCCGCCGGAAAGCTCTTTGGGATACGCCTTGGCGAACTTCGACAAGCCGACCAAGTCGATGTATTTCTTCGCAATTTCGGCCCGTTCCGCTTTCGGCACACCCTTCATGCGCATGCCGAATTCGACGTTTTTCTCCACCGTCAGCCACGGATAGAGCGCATATTGCTGAAACACAACACCTTTACCCTTGCCTGGCCCTGTTACCAGCTCGCCGCGCACCTTGACCGTGCCCGTTGTCGGTTTACAGAGACCGGCAATGATGTTGAGCAGTGTTGTTTTGCCGCAGCCGGAAGGGCCGACCACGCAGATGAACTCGTTTTGCTCCACATTCAGGTTGACGGTATCCAGCGCGAGGAATTTGCCGTCTTTCTTTTCAAATTCCTGCGTCACGCCCGAAATTTCGATTTCATAGTCGTATGACTTGCCCGTCTGCTTCTTTTCCATCTCACTTCACCTCCTGCCACGCCGTCACTTTCTTTTCAATGAGCAGCGCAATCTTATCCAGCACGAAGCCGATAATGCCGATGACCACAATGCCCATCAGCACAATGTCCATCTTGAAATACATGCCTGCCTGCTGAATCATCGTGCCCAGGCCCGTCGCTGCGCCCGTCAGCTCGGCCGCCACCAACGTCGTCAGCGCCGTAGCCAGGCCCAGACGAATGGCCGTAAAGATATAAGGCACGGAAGCCGGAACGACGACGTGGAAAAATAGCTGCCTGTCGTTCGCGTCAAACACGCGTGCCGCTTTAATCAGGGTCGGGTCTACGTTCTTCACGCCCTGATAAATCGTGACCACCATCGTCAGGAACACCGCGAAGAAGATAATGATAATCTTTGCCGACGTGCCGATACCACACGCGGCGATGACAATCGGAATCAGCGCAATCGGCGGAATCGTGCGCAGGAACTGAATCCACGGCTCGACAATCGCTCGAAAGCCCTCATACCAGCCCAACAGAAATGCCACCGGAACGGAACAGACAAAACCCAACGAGAAACCGCCGAGCACACGAACCAGACTGTCCCGAACATGAATCATCAACGTGCCGTTTTGAACGTTTTTGACAAACGCCCGCCAAACCTTGACCGGTGAAACGAACACCGTCGAAACACTTGGGATGCTCGATATCGCAAACCAAAGGCAGAGCGCCACGGCGATAGAAATCAGCAGGCAAATCGTTCGATATGCCGTTTTGTGGTACAACTTCAACCTGCGCATGTTTTTCTTTCCTTTCTTTTCAAGCAGTAATCGTTTTCTATTGTGTTAAAAGAAAGAATACTCTTTCTTTCAGGTTTCTAAAGAGAGCTTTTTCACCGAGCCGCCCTCCATCAATCGCCCCGATAAAATCATTTTCGCCGCAATCTTGGGGCCGCTGTTAATCATATCCACCATGATTGAACCCGCTCGTTCACCCATGTCGCAGCTGTCCATCTCAATGCTGGTGATTTTCGGCATCAAATACTTGTTCCAATCCTGACTGCCGAATGCCACAAGCGAAACATCATCATATATCTTCAGTCCCAGCTCGCCAATCGCCCGCAGCGCGCCCTCTGCCATCACGTTATTGCAGCAAAGCAGCGCCGTCGGCCTGCTTTTCTGCTTCATCACCCGCAGCACATACCGATACGCATCCTCCGCCGAGAAATTAGACGGGCTGATGTAGCTTTTCGGTAGCGAAATCTGTGCATCCTGCATGGCTTTTTTAAATCCAGCAAGGCGGTTTCGGCCAACCGAATGGCTTAAAGTAACGTTGACAACAGCAATTCGCCGATGGTTGTTTGCCAGAAGCAGCTTCGTCAGCTGCTCGGCCGACTGTTCGTCGTTCCAGCAGACCTGACTCGTGTTTACATCGTTCAACACGCGGTCAACCAGCACAATCGGCATCCCTGAGCGAATCACGTCGTTAATGGTATCCGCTTCGCTGTCCACCGAAGCGATGCACAGCGCATCGAGCCGCTTGTCATTCATCGCGCGAATCAGCTTGCGCTCCTTTTCAGGCCTTCCGTCCGAGCTGGCGACAACGAGGTTATACCCCTTTGCCGCGACAGATTTTTCCAGTCCTTTCGCCACTTTCATAAAGAACTGATTGGAAAGATCCGCAACAATCAGCCCAATCATGTTCGAGCGGTTGGAGCGTAGGCTCTGTGCAATGGCGTTAGGTCGATAGTGAAGCTCCTGCATCACCTGCTGCACCCGCTCGCGGGCCTCCTTGCTCACGGGATAGTTATCGTTGATGACGCGCGACACGGTAGCCACCGATACGCCGGCTGCCTTTGCGATATCCTTAATGGTCACCTCGCGCGCCATTCAGCTCACCCTCTCTCTAGTAATCGTTTTCTATTTCTGCATATAGGATACACGAACTTCTAGGTAATGTCAATAGTTTTGAGAAATATTTCTGGTTAAGGTGTTAAAAGTTCATCGTAAAATGAAATTGAACTGGAGAAATCCAATATTCAAATCAAATCTGTTGAAGTAATTCGACCGCAAAGAGCCAACACAGGGGCCTTGTCAAGGTGTGTTTTTGCGAAACAATGTACAATTCGCATTGACAAGCAGCAAAAAGAACGCTATAAGAATGTCGTTATCAATAATGATATTATTATTTAGGCGCAGAGGGGTGAAAACATGGCCAGCAGGGATCATTCCCTGGATGACGGGATCATTCAGGCTGCCTATTCGAAGTTTCTTGCTTACGGTTTTCAGAAAGCCTCTCTGCACAAGATCGCCGAAAAAGCCAGCGTCACCACGGGAGCAATCTACACAAGATACAAGAATAAAGACGCGTTGTTTGTCAGTCTGCTTCAGGATTTTTTTGAGACGATGAAGGTTCTCTTTACGCCCATCGCTGAAGAATATGAAAAAGCAAGGCGCAGCTCGCAGCCGGAGGATATCCTCCGCGCCATAAACGCTGAAGAACGAATCTATTTTCAACTGCTGATCGAGCACTATGATGACTGTACTTTGTTTTTCTGCCGCAGCGATGGCAGCTCCATTGAAACCATGCTGCATGAATTGATGGATCGTAAAGCGGAACAAACGGTGGAATTCTTTTCGCATATCTATGGAAAAGCGCCAAACGCCAATGCAATCCGCCTTTTGATGGGCTCTCAGTTCTGGTACTTCCGTCAGCTGCTGGATCAGCACATGGAGGAAGGTAGAATGCTTACCTGCTTACAGGCGGTCCTTGATTTCACCAATGCCGGCTGGCGGCAACTGTGCGATACCTTTCGCTAAATCCGAAAATTTGGTGCGGACGGTTTATTCGTCCGTTTCTTATAGCCAGTAGTTAGATACAACTAACCAAAGAGAGAAGAGCTTGCGATGATAGATTTTGAATTTGAATTTCAATATGCAGAAGAAAAACAGCCCGCTTTGCAAAAAATCGGCGGCAGCATCCAGGCAGGACGCTGCGTGGTGCTCTGCGGCGGCAGCGGCTGCGGAAACTCCACACTGCTGCGGTGTATCAACGGACTGATCCCGCAGTTTTACGAGGGGGAGTTGAAGGGCTTCTGCCTCCTGAACGGGCAGGACACCGCCGGAATGCGTATCGGCGAGATCGGCGAGCTAGCCGCCTCGGTCTTTCAGGATCCGCGCAGCCAGTTTTTCACCGTGAACAGCTCCAATGAAGTGGCCTTCGGTCTTGAAAATCACGGTCTGCCGCAGGGTGAAATCCGGCGGCGGGTAGATGATACCCTCTCTGGTGTCAGTTTTTCCGTCCGCGAGCATGAGATCGTCGGTCCCGTGGGCGCAAACGGCTGCGGCAAAACGACGATCGGCAAGCTGGCGGCACTGCGCAATCTGCACCTGCCGGAGCGGCTGATCATGATCGTGGCGGCGATCTTTCGCTTTTTCCCGGTGCTGTCCGGGGATATGAAGCTGCTGCGGCAATCCATCCGCACCCGGGGCGCGTTTGCGACGCCGCTTCAAAAGCTGCGGGCGCTGCCGTCGTATTTGGAAATTCTGACGGTGCCTATGGCGCTGCGGGTCATCCGTATTGCCGAGACGCTGTCCGCCTCCGCTGAAACACGGGGCATCGACTTAAAGCGCCGCAAGAGCAACTATCTGTCGCTTCGTTTCTCTGCGTGGGATGTTGTGTTCTGTGTCCTGCTGGCGGCATGGAGCGCCGCCGGTCTTATTCTGTGATCGTCGTCCTTGCGACGTTCAACTATATACCATTCAAAAAGGAGTCTTTAACCATGAGTACTGCAACCGCCAACAATCTGAAAATCAAGGACATCATCACCGTTGTCCTGCTGGCCCTTATCAACGTGGTCATTTTCTTCGCCAGCTCTGTTCTGTATGCAACGCCCATTACCATCATTCTGATGCCGGTATTTTTCGCCCTGCTGGAGGGCATCGTCTACTTCATCATCGGCACGAAGGTGAAAAAGCCCGGTGCGATCCTCATTTACAGCATTGTCCGCGCCATTATGGGCGGATACCTGCCGTACATCATCCTCTTTATACTCTCCGGTGTCATTGCCGAGCTGCTGCTGTGGAAGATGGGCTACGGCAATGCGAAGGCACTAACCATCAGCTATGTCATCAATCAGGTGCTGGCCGCCTTTGGCAGCACCATCATTCCCTACGCCATCGCAGCCAAGTCTATGGCAAATCAGATGGTCACCGATGGCCGTCAGGATACCATCCTTGCCGCATCTGTCAAAGCTACGAATCTGTTTGCCGAATAAGAAAATGATTCTTTTTGCAGAAAATCAGTTTGTCTTTCTGCATCTTTCCGAGCTCCTTTGATAAAGCGCTGCGCTCCAGGTTCAGATAATCCGCCAATTGCTGACGGTCAAAAGGTATGTCGAATTCTCGACTGTGCTTCTGCAGGGACACCGAATTGAGATAGGCCATCACCCGGCCTCGGATGGTCTTTGGCGCGGTATGGAAGCTCCGCCCTGAAAGGATTAGGTTCTTATGCATGGAGATCGTCAGGAGGTTCGTGATGTACTTTAGCGCCCAAGGTTCCAGGCTGTTTTTCAGGCTTTGAATTCTTCCGCTGCGGAGGAATAAAACCCGGCAGTCTTCGCCGGCCGTCACGTCCACCAGCATGGGTTCATTTTCCAGCAGCGCGTAGGTCTCCGCGAATACCTGACCCTGTCCGACGTGACTGATGATCGTGCGGTTGCCCCAGGCGTCATTGCTTTCAATCGTTACACTGCCCTCAAGGACAAGCCCCATCCGCTCCGTGATCGTACCCGCGATCAGGAGCGTTTCACCTTTTTGAAAGCTCTTCTCATGCGCTTCCAGCACCTGCAGAGCCTTGGTGATTTCGAGTTCTGTCATCCCACGGAAAAGCATGGACTGTTGAAGCTGCCGCGTATCCATCTGTATTTCTCCAATCTTTTTTGAAATGTGGTTACAACCACATACATTCAACACCAATCATACTACAATACAGTCATAAACGCAAGGAGGTGCTTCTCATGATTCGGAAGATCATTCACATTGACGAGGAAAAGTGCAACGGCTGTGGGCTGTGCGCAGCTGCCTGCCACGAAGGAGCCATTGATATCGTGGACGGTAAGGCCAAGCTGGTCAGGGAAAACTTCTGCGACGGCTTCGGCGACTGCTTACCGAACTGTCCAACAGAAGCCATTACCTTTGAAGAGAGAGAAGCGCCGGAATACGACGAAGCGGCGGTCAAGAAAGCACAGGAGGCCAGGAAAATGAGCGAAATGAAGCATGAACACCCCGCAGGCGGATGTCCCGGTTCCCGGATGATGCAGTTCAAGCAGAACGAAGCGGAGAACGCTCCCGTGAGCATGGGCAAGCCTGTTTCCCGCCTAGCCCAATGGCCCTGCCAGATTAAGCTGGTGCCGCCCCAGGCCCCCTTCTTTGACGGCGCAAAGCTGCTCATCGCCGCCGACTGCACCGCTTATGCCTATGCCAACATGCATGAGGAATTCATGCGGGGCAAGATTACGATCATCGGCTGCCCCAAGCTGGACGATGTGGATTACACAAAAAAGCTGACGGCCATCATCCGGGATAACGACATCAAAAGCGTCACCATCGTCCGCATGGAAGTGCCCTGCTGTGGCGGATTGCAGCTGGCGGCGCAGAACGCGCTGCAGGCCAGCGGCAAATTCATTCCCTGGCAGGTGGTCACCATTTCCCGTGACGGCAACATTTTGGACTGAGGAGGCATCAACATGGAGTGGAAAGACAAGACCAGTACTTTCAAACAGATCGACGTGCGCGGCATTCAAGGCAATTTCTTTCAGGGCCTGAAAAAGCAGGCCATGCAGCTTCCTGCGGGAAGCGGGCTGGAGATCGTGCAGAGCTTTGATCCCATCCCCCTGTACGAGGTGATGGAGGGTCTGGGTTTCGAGCATTTCACCGAGCAGAAGGGCGAAGCGGAATTCCATGCTTACTTTTACCGCAAAGAAGTGAAGCAGAAAGAAAAAGACATCCCCATGCGTCCTGCAGCGCTGACCAACATGCCGCTGATCGACGAAAAGCTGGGCAATATCGCGGTGAACTTCTGGGATCTGACCTGGAATGATGCGCATCGTCACCTGCCCTATGAGATCCGGCTGCTGCTCTCCCTGACCAACGCTGTGGGCGCAGGACGTATGCGCCAGGCGACCCGGGAGCTGGTGAAGGCATACATCCACGGTCTCGACAGCGCTGCATTGGATGATGTGTTCGAGCTGCTGGCCTGGAACCAGGGCATCGGTTATTTCAGCAGCGAAATCGGGCCTTCCACGCTGTTCGCCGCCTACAAGACCATCAAGAGCATGGAAAAGCAGGGAAAGGAACGCAGGGAGATCTGCAAAACGCTCAAGGAAAAGTTCGGGGAAAAGAATCCGGATGTGAAGGTGTGAGGAACGATATGCAGATCACGAGAGATACCAGGCTGTTAGATCTGATCAATCAGTATCCCTGGCTGAAGGATGAATTGCCAAAGATCAATGAAAAATTCAAAATGCTGAATACACCCATGGGCAAAATCATGATGGGGAAAGCAACAATCGTCGAAATGAGCAAAAAATCCGGCATGGATGCAGATACGCTTATTAGGAAGCTACAGCAACTGATTGGTTCCCATGTATAAGGCGGTGATCCAATGGAAGAAAAAGCCGGAGAGGTTTTCTCCATTGCGAAGGATAATATGCCTGTGCCGGGCTGTACAATTTCCAAGGAAGTTCACGGCGGAGAAAACGGGATCATCTACTTTTCCCTCGCGAAAAATACTGACATCAGCGCTGAAATATTTCCCTATCATAAGTTGCTGATCGTAGCAGAGGGAAGCCTGGAGGTTTACGGAACAAACGGATATCGAAAAGTGCTACACGCCGGAGACAGTGTTTTAACATCAACGGATATACCTATCGGGATGAAAACCGATACCGGCGCAGTCTATACAGAAATTGAAATCAGGAGGAGCGATATCATGAACGAAGCAATCAAAGCAGGTGAAGTATTCAGACTGGCTGAGCTTGTTCCCTATGCGGAAGGCAAGATCGTCAATATGGACGTGGTTCATAATGACAAAATGAAATTCGTTGTGATGGCCTTTGACGAAGGCACCGGTTTGTCCGAGCATGCCGCTCCCGGAGAAGCACTGATCTTCGCTTTGGACGGCGAGGGCGTCATCGAATATGAAGGAAAAGATCATCCCATCAAGGCTGGTGAAAACTTCCACTTTGCCAAGGCCGGACTTCATTCCGTGAAGGCAACGAAGCGCTTTAAGATGGCTTTGCTGCTGACGTTGGAATAAACCAGTGTGGCTTCATCATTTCTTTGGGAGGCAGGAAAATGATCAAGGTTGCTTTCTTTGATGCCAAGGCTTATGACAAACCGTCCTTTGAACACTATGGCAGTGAACACGATATGCAGTTCAGATTTCTGGAAACAAAACTGAACGAGGATACGGTTGAATTGGCCCAGGGTCGCGATGCAGTTTGCGTATTCGTCAATGACACGGTGAACGCGGCGGTCATTGACAAGCTGTATGCCATGGGCGTGAAGCTCATTGCTCTGCGTTCAGCCGGATACAACAACGTGGACGTGCAGGCCTCTTTCGGAAAAATCCACGTGGTGCATGTCCCGGCTTATTCTCCATATGCTGTTGCCGAGCATGCTATCGCCCTGCTGCTGACCTCCGTGCGGCGTATCCATAAAGCCTACAACCGTACGCGGGAATTCAACTTTTCCCTGAATGGGCTGACGGGCTTTGATTTTCACGGGAAAACCGTGGGCGTGATCGGCACCGGCAAAATCGGCAGGATCTTCATCGATATTTGCCGGGGGTTTGGCATGAAGGTCATTGCCTATGACCGCTTTCCTGCGCCGGACAGCGGTATCGAATATGTGACGCTGGACGAGCTGTTCGCCCGCAGCGATGTGATCTCCCTCCACTGCCCGCTGACCGATGAGACACGGCACATGATAAATGCTGCTGCCATCGAAAAGATGAAAAAAGGCGTGGTGATCGTGAACACCTCCCGGGGCGGCCTGATCGATGCCGAAGCGCTGCTGGAAGGCATCAAGGCCCGAAAGATCGGCGCGGCCTGCCTGGATGTGTACGAAGAAGAAGCGGATATCTTCTTTGAAGACCGCTCCGGCCACATTCTGAACGATGAACTGCTTTCCCGCCTGATCTCCATGCCCAATGTGATCGTCACCTCCCATCAAGCGTTCCTGACGGAGGAAGCACTGAACAACATCGCAGAAACAACGGTCGGCAATATCCTGTCCTATTTTGAAAATGACGGTATCTGTGATAACGAACTGTGCTATCGCTGCGGCAATATCGAACGCTGCAAAAAAGAACGGAAAGAAAAGTGTTTTTGAGGAGGATGGGTTTCCTGCTGCATGAGTGCAAAATCACAGTTATTGATAAGAAATGCTTCACTGACTATCAGGAGCAATACCTGGCTGATCCCAAATCTGGTCCTTGCCCTTTCTTCAATGTAGGGGATGCATTTCTGCTCAAACGAACGCCACAGCAGGATGACTTCTATCCGCTGATGCTGGTCAACCGCGCCATCTGCGGCTTTCTCGGCAGCAACAGCGCCATTCTGCGAAGCTCCGCCGTCCAGCGCTACATCCCCGAAAGACTCCGCTCGCGCGTCAACGCCTTAAGCAGCGTGCTTCTCACCACCGGGGCGAGCGTTTTTCCCCTGCTGATGGGTTTTCTGGGGGAAGTGCTCGACTATCGCTGGGGCGTCACGTTCGGCGGCGCTGCCACCCTGCTGGCCTGTCATTTTCTCATCGGAGGCAGGCGGCAGGACGTTCGAAAGGTGTACGAGGCGGGCTGAACCCATCACGTCCGCACTTTGTGCAGCGTTTGCTTTTAGCTCATAGATTGATATTTCAAAGGGACCGTCTGCTCGACAGTCCCTTTTCGTATCCGGTTTTATACCAACTGGCGGCGGTTGCGCTCAGCCTCCGCCTGCTCATCCTCCCTGCCATACCACATGATGCCGGGGAATTTGAGATAGCAGGTTTCGCCTTGCGCAAAGGCGTTGCGGTGCGGCGTCTGAACCTGAAGCAGCTGGTCGCCCACGCGCACCAGATACTCGGTGTAGTTGGTTAGGAAGATGCGCTTTTCAATCTTGGTTTTGTATCCGTCGGTGTGGTTGATGGCGATTTGGTTCGGACGGGTCGCCATGACCATTTCGCGCTCGCCGTTTTCCGGCAGCGCGACGGGCAGTGGCTGTTCCATATCGCCCTTGGCATAAACCTTGCCGTCCTGAATGACCACGTCGGTGAAGGTGGACTGACCGAGGAACTTATGCACAAAGCGGTTTGCCGGGCGGTTGTAAAGCTCCGTCGGCGTGCCGATCTGCACAATGTTGCCCATATCCATGACCATCATGCGGTCGGACAGCGCCATCGCCTCGGATTGGTCGTGCGTCACGAAGATGATCGTGAAGTTGAACTTCTTTTGCAGCTCCTTGATCTCAAAGCGCATGGTTTCGCGCAGCTTCGGGTCGAGGTTGGAAAGCGGTTCATCCAGCAGCATGACCTTCGGGTTGGTGACGATGGCGCGTGCCAGCGCGATGCGCTGCTGCTGTCCGCCGGAGAGGTTGCCCGGGTAAACCTTTTCCATGCCGTCCAGACTGGTGTGCTTGAGCGCCATCTTGACGCGCTCGACCATCTCCGCCTTCGGCACCTTGCGCACGCGCAGCGGGAAGGCCACGTTTTCAAAGATGTTCATGTGCGGCCATACCGCGAACGATTGGAACACCATGCCCAGCCCGCGCTCCTCCGGCGGCACATACAGGTTTTTGCTCTTGATGCTGACGGGCTTGCCGCACAGGTGGATTTCGCCGTCGCTCAGATCCTCGAATCCGGCGATCATGCGCAGCGTGGTCGTCTTGCCGCAGCCGCTGGGACCCAGGAAGGAGAAGCATTCACCCTCTTTGATGGTCAGATTGAAATCGTTGACGGCGGTTACCGTGCCCAGCGTTTTGGTGGTAAACTGCTTGGTGACGTGATTGAGAACAATTTGATCCATCTGTTACACCTTCTTCCTGTCCTTCAAAATCGCGTTGACGACCGTGTTGCAGATGATAATCAGCACAATCGCCAGCGACGCGAGCGCAGAGGAATCCACGATATAGCCGTCGCTGCGCAGGGAGTAGATGGCTACGCCGAGCGTGCGGGTGTACGGGCCATAGAGCAGAACGGATGTCGTCAATTCGCGCATGGCCGGCAGGAAGATCAGGAAGAAGCCGGAGATCATCGCCGGGCGAATCAGCGGAAGGGTCACGTCCGTCAGGGATTCAAAATGCGTCGCGCCGCAGGTACGCGCCGCGTCTTCCAGCGAATAGTGAACCTGCTGCAGGGACGCAGAGGCGGACTTCATCGAGAAGGCGAGGTAGCGCGCGATATACGCAATCAGGATGATCCACAGGGTGTTGTACAGGTTGATGCCGAACGCGCCGCTCCAAGAGAGGATGACGCCGATGGCCAACACGATGCCGGGGATGGAATACGGCAGGATGGAGATGATCTCCAGCACCGTCTTGCCCTTCGGCCGGATCTTCTGGATGACGTAGGCGATCATCACGCCCAGGAACATGGCGATCAGACCCGCGGAGACCGACAGGGTCAGCGAGTTGACCACGCTGTCCTTGACCATCTTCGATTTGAACAGGTTGATGTAGTTGTCGAACGTGAAGTTTTCAAGCTTGAGCGGCAGGCCGTAAGCCTTGAGCAGGCCGACGAGAATAATCATCACCAGCGGCACGACCACGATGACGACCAGCGACAGCAGCGAGATCACCAGCAGGGGGATCTTTGCGCCGCGCAGCTTGATGAGCATCGGACGCATGGATTTTCCCTTGATGATGTCGTAGCTGCCCGAACGCAGAACGATCTTTTGCAGCCACAGCGCCAGCATGACGACGATCACCAGCAGGATGGAAAGCGCCGCGCCCTCGCGGATGCCTTGGAACGAGCCGCTCGCGCGGGAAATCAACTGGTAAATGCGGGTCGGCAGGGTGTAGATTTTCTTGCTGAAGCCGAGGATGGAGGGAACGCCGAAGTGGGACAGCGAGCTGGTCAGAATCAGCAGCGCGCCTGCGCTCGTCGCGGGCAGAACCAGCGGCATGGTGATGCGTCGGATGACGTACCACTGCTTTGCGCCGGCGATTCGGGCGGATTCCTCCAGCGTCGGGTCCATGCGCTCCAGCGCGGAGACCACCTGCATGAACACGAACGGGAAGTAATACGAACATTCCACGAAGATGATGCCGCCGATGGAGTTGATGTTAAACGGCGCTTTGGACAGCCCAAACGTGGCCATCAGCCATTTGTTCAGGTAGCCGGAGCGCGGTGAAAGCAGCAGCTCCCACGCCATCGCGCCGAAGAACGGCGGGAACATGTACGGAATGGTGAACATGGAGCGCATCAGCCCCTTGAAGGGGATGTCGCTTCGACCGAGCAGCCATGCGAAAAACAGACCGAGGATCGTGCCGAACAGCGTGACCAGCAGCGCGATCTTGATGGTGTTCCACATGGCGGCCACGTTGCCGGGGTCGAGAATGATCTGGGTGAACAGGCTGGTATCAAATTTGCCCTCGTAGAAGAACGTGTTGTAAACGATCATCACCATCGGGATGACGACCACAACGACCAAAATCAGGAAGGAAAGCACGGTCAGCACCGAATCGAGGCTGAAATGTTTCCCGTCCATGCGCGCCATATCGCGGCTGGCGCGGCGCTTGCTGCCCATCATGCTTTTGCCCCCTCTTCATAGAATTTGACGTTGAGGAATTTCAGCCCGACCTCCTGCCCGGCTTCGTAATGGGTGGGATCGGCGAGTACGTCAAGCGCATTGCGTTCTACGCGCAGTTCCTTGCCCATCAGCTCCACCTGATAGTCGTACTGGTTGCCCAGGAAGGTATCGCGCTGAATCGTTGCGCGGATTGGGCTCTTTGCGTCAAACACAATATCCATCGGGCGCACGCCCATGACGTTCTTTTTGCCGGAAACATACCCCTGCGGCGGCGCGTCGAACAGGACGGGCTCGCCGCCCAGCGCCAGACAGACCTTGCCGCCCTTTTCTGTTACCGGCAGGAAGTTGGAAACGCCGATGAAGGAATAGACGAAGCGGTTGGCCGGGCGGCGGATGATCTCCTCGTCGCTGCCGATCTGGCAAATCTGCCCGTCCGGCTGCATGATGGCAATTCGGTCGCAGAGCTGGAGCGCCGCTTCCTGATCGTGCGTGATGTAGATGATCGTCGTGCCGATGTTCTGCTGGATCATCTGGATTTCCAGAATCATCTCCTCGCGGAGCTTCGCGTCCAAATTGGTGATCGGCTCGTCGAGCACGATCAGCTCGTCCGAGGAGACCAGCGAACGGGCAATCGCGACGCGCTGCTGCTGGCCGCCGGAGAGCTGGGCGGGCATGTGCTTTTCGTAGCCGGTCATGCGCACCTGCTCGAGCGCGTAAGCCGCGCGCTTGGCGATTTCCTCCTTGGGCACCTTGTGCTTTTTCATCGGGTAGCAGACGTTGTCCCAGACGGACAGATGCGGCCACACCGCATAATCCTGAAACACAACGCCGATGCCGCGGCGTTCGGGCGCGACATTGATGCGTTTTTCGTCACTGAAAACCAGCTGGTCATTGATGTAGATATTGCCCTTCTCCGGCTTAATCAGGCCGCAGAGCGCGCGGATCAGCGTCGTTTTGCCGCAGCCGGAGGGGCCGATGATGCCCATGATTTCCCCGTCGTTTACGGAAAGGGAGAAATCCTTGACCACCTGCTTGGCGCCGTAGCTGATGGATACGTTTTCAAAGCGTACACTGGCCATATTTTTTTACCTCTCGATAAATTGAGGGACTGTCACGCTTAAACCGAACGTTTCAAGAAACAAATATCTAAGCATTTTTGGATATGGGGCTTTGCCCCATCGCCCCACCAAAGGGCTTTCCGATCGCCCTTTGGAAACCTTCGGGCGATAATACTTCGTTTTATTCTTGAAATATCAGGTTTTTAGTTTGACAGTCCCCCGAAAAGTCGCTTACTTGAACAGCTGATCGAAGTGATCCAGCGTGTCCTGCTTCTCCTGCGCCAGCTTGGCCTCGTCGGGCTTGAGCGCAATCGCGGCGATTTCGGATGCGCTCAGCGCGCCTTCCTTCGCAACGCCGTCACGGATCGGCGTGCAGTCCGCCTTCATCAGCACGGTCTGCCCCTCTTCCGAAAGGATGAAGTCATACAGCAGTTTGCCGTTGTCGGGGTTTGCGCAGCCCTTGACCAGCGCGATCGGGCTGGAAATGGCGATGGTATCCTCGGCCGGATAGACAAACTTGATCGGAGAGCCCTGGCTTTCCAGCGTCTGGGTGACGTAGTCCACGGCGATGCAGACCTTGTAACCGCCGGAGGCGACGTTGTTGTGCGTGCCGGAGGTGCCGCTGTCCAGCTCGGTGCCCATCGCCGCGAGATCCTCAAAGAACGCCCAGCCATAGGCTTCGTTGTTCACCAGCGCACCGACGAGATAGGCAGTCGTGCCGGACTCGGTCGGGTCGGTCATAATGATCTGGTCGCGGAAGGTCTCGTTCAGCAGATCCTTCCAATGCTTCGGCGCTTCTTCCTCGGTCACGTTCTGGGTGTTGTAAGCCATGCCCATAACCACCAGACGCGCGCCGCAGTAAAGGTCGTCCTCGTCCCTATACGCGGCGGGCACCTTTTCGGATTCAGGGGAGACATACGCTTCCAGAATCCCCTGCTCCTTGAAGGTCAGATAGTCGGAGGCGTCGCCGACCCACAGCAGATCCGCGGCCACCTGACCCGCCTGCTGCTCAGTCGCGATCTTGGTCTTGATCTTGCCCGTGCCCGCCTGATAGTAATCCATCACGATGCCTGGATACTTGGCTTCGAAGGCTTCCTTGACGGCGACAAGCTGCTTTTCCTTCAAGGAGGAATACAGCATCACGGTTCCGCTCGGTTCGGCCATGGCCGCGGTGGCGGCGAGAATCAGCATGCACGCGAGCAGGAGAGCTACCAGTTTCTTCATAGATTTGAACCTCCCATTTTGTTTTTGACGAGCACGCGGGATGAACCGCTTCCAACGCCTCTGAACGCGGGCTATGGTCGGTTTGCATCCCCGCCCTGCTCGTTTTTGTGAGTTTATTATAAATCCCTGTGCAAAAAACGGCAAGTTCAAAAAGGTTTGAACAAAAACGAGTACATAATTTTGAACTTTTCTTCTCTTTCCCTCTGTTTTGTGGTATACTGACCGTACCGATTTTTGTCGCATCTTTGTTGCAAAGGAAGGTTGAAAGCCCGTGCTCGAGGTTCAAAAGCAAAAGCGCGTTTCGCCTTTTTCTTCCAAATTGTTTTCCAGACTGATTGCGTTCACCGCCGCCTTTTTGGTGTTCGCGCTGCTGTTCGGCTCGATGTTCCAGATGTTTGAAAGCATCTCCATGCAGGCGATGCTGCGCATGAACGAAGAATTTTCCGCGCAGGCCAGCACGATATCCGACTCCATGCAGTCCATCATCAACACCCTCGGCATCCAGATGTTCTATATCTCCTCCACCGCCAAGCTGCGCAAGAGCACGTCGCTCACCCGGAACGAGCGCGTTTTTGCGCTGCGAGAATTGTGGCAATACGCCATGTCCGGCAGCATGCTGCACTCTATTTATGTATTCAACCCCAAGCTCGACTATGTGTATACCACGGATAACGACTACATGTCCGCCTCGATGGACGGGTTTTACGATCAGGACGCGGTGGCGCTCTACCGCCAGCGTTCGCCGGAAAACCGCATGCGGCTCTACCATCGAACGTTCCGGGAAAACGGCGAGGATTACGGCAGCGAATGGTACAGCTATCTGGTTTACGAGGTCACGGCCAGCGGAAAGACCGGCGAAAGCGCCGTCATGCTCAACCTCAACGCGGATTGGTTTCGCGAGCATCTGCTCAACTTTCAGGGGGAGAATTACGTCATCGTCTCCTCCGATTCATATGTGGTCGCTTCCCAGCGCGAGGAGCTGAACGCCATGTCGCTGTCGCTGCTGGGTCGGATCGGCGAGCAGAAGCGCGGCTATCTGATCGAGCGCCTGAACGGAAAACGGACGATCTGCTTCTTTTCCCCGCTGGACGTCAACGACTGGTACTGCCTGCGCTACGTCGCCTATGCGGACTGCCTGCCCGGTCTGGCCAAAATCCGCTCCTATGCGTGGATTGCGCTCACGCTCATCGCGTGCGCGCTGCTTTCGGCGCTCGGCGTCGCGCTCATCCGCGTGTATGATCCCTATCGGCGCATGACGGCCGCGCTCAATCGAACCCACGAGGTCGAGAACGTGCAGCAGGCCGCCGAGCAGGTGGAAAAAATCGTCGCGACTTCGCTCAACCGCAAGCGCGAGGACGCGCTCCGGCTCTGGGTCAACGGCCAGCCCTCGGAGGAAGGGCTCGTACACTTCCCTGCGGTGCCGATCCTGCTGGAAATGTCCCCCGACGAGCGTCTGCGCGGCCTTCTCGCGCAGGAAACGCCGGATTACGTCGTCTGCGCCGTCGGCGAGGCGTCGCTGGCGCTCTGCGCGCCTGCCGCCGGTCAATCCGCGGTGGATATCTGCCTGCATCTGGCGACACAGATGCACTGCCGGTGCTATTACGGCCTGCCGATTCAATCGCCCTCCGAATTGCCCGCGCGGTATCAGGCTCTTTTGGAACGCAAAAAGCTGCGCTTCTTCTATCCGGGACAGCAGGTTTTCGCCCAAACGGCCGCCGAGTCCACCGGGAAGAGCGCGGAAGAGCTGGAAACGGCGCTGAACACCTGCTTCAACGCCGCCAAAACGGGCAAAGAAATCGCCTTCGGCAAGCTCATGGAGCAGCTCAAGGGCGAAAATTATGAAAATGTGCTGTTCACGCTCAAACGACTCGATCACCTGCTGGACAGCGCGCTACCTGAGGACAGCGCAACGCAGCCGACGCTGGAAAAGCTGCTCAGCCGGGCGCAGACGCCGGAGGACATCAGCATTCGCTTTGAGCTGCGGCTGGAAAAGCTGCTCAGCCAGCAGAAAGCCCAGAAGCACAACCGGACGCAGGAAATCGTGGTCCAGATCAACCAGCGGCTGGAGCAGGGTTTCCGCGACACGAGCATCGGCGCGCAATCCATCGCCGAGGAGATGGGCGTTTCCGCCGCCTATCTGCGCAAGCAGTATCTGACGGAGGCGGGCGTTTCCATCGGCGATAAGCTCAACCAGCTTCGCATGGACGAGGCCAGCCGTCTGCTGCTGGAGACCGACCAGCCCATCGAGAGCATCGCGCGGCAAATCGGCGTAGAAAACACCAAATACTTCTTCGTGCTGTTCAAGAAATTCAAGGGCATGACGCCGCGGCAATTCCGCTGCAAGACCGAGACGTCCCCTTTGTGAAAGCGTTTGGGCGCATCGGCATGAAAATTTGTGGAGATCGCCCTTTGAGATTTTTTGCCCAGCCCGCTATAATGAGCGTACAGCGTGTGGCGTTTCTGCGTAAATCCGGTTGCAGAAGCGCCGCGCGCCTTTTTCATTCATCAGCAAATCGTGTAGCAGAAATGCGTAAGTCCGGATTTGAAGGACTTGCGCATTTCTTATTTTTGGAAAGAAGGGGATTGTTATGGATTCAGGAAATCAGTTCTTGGGGACGGAGCGCATGGGCAGGCTGATGCGGCAGTACGCCATTCCGTGTATCATCTCGCTGCTGGTGGGCGCGCTGTATAACATCGTTGACCAGATCTTCATCGCCAACGCCAGCTATCTCGGCTCTTACGGCAACGCCGCCAACACCGTCGTGTTTCCGCTGACGGTCGTGGCGCTGGCGATCGCCGTCATGGTCGGCGACGGCTGCTGCGCTTTTGTCAGCATGGCGCTGGGCAGAAGCGAAATCGGCAAGGCCAAGCGCAGCGTCGGCAACGCCGTTGTGCTGTCCGTGGCAGGCGGCCTCATCCTGACCGTCGTATATCTCGTCTTTGCCGACAGCATCATCGCCATGTTCGGCGGCACGGTCAACGAGGAAACCTTCCTCTGTTCGCAGGAATATTTCTTCTATATCACGCTCGGTATTCCGTTCTATATGTTCGGGCAGGCGATGAACCCCATCATCCGCGCAGACGGAAACCCGAAATTTGCCATGGTCTCCACGCTGGCCGGCGCCGTCATCAACATCATTCTCGACCCGATTTTCATCTTCTGCTTCAAATGGGGCATGATGGGCGCGGCCGTGGCGACGGTGATCGGTCAGGTGGCGACGGCCGCGCTCGCCGTCTGGTATCTGCTGCACATGAAAATCATCAAGCCCGCGTCCGGCGACTATGCCCTGCGCGGGAACATCTGTGGGCAGACGCTGACGCTGGGCATCACCAGCTTTCTCTCCCAGATCAGCCTTGTGGCGGCGATGGCGGCCATCAACAACATGCTCCGTCATTACGGCGCGCTGGACCCCGTGTTCGGGCAGGCGCAATACGCCCAGATCCCCATGGCGGTGGTGGGCATCGTGATGAAGTTCTTCCAGATCGTCATTTCCATCGTGGTCGGCATGGCGGCGGGCTGCATTCCCATCGTCGGTTACAACATGGGCGCGGGAAAGAAGATGCGCGTGCGGAAGCTGTTCACCATGCTGCTGGCTGCCGAGGCGCTGGTGGGCGCGGCCGCGCTCATTCTGGCGGAAGGTTTCCCCCGTCAGTTGATCGCCATTTTCGGCGCGGCCAACGAGAGCAGCTACTATGCCGATTTCGCCGTCAAGGCGTTCCGCACCTATCTCTGCATGATGGTCTTGGCATGCATCAACAAAGCGTGCTTTATCTTCCTGCAAGCCATCGGCAAGGCGTTGGCTTCCACGCTGCTGTCCATGTTCCGCGAGGTCGTGTTCGGCGTGGGCTTCGCGCTGCTGCTGCCGGTGTTCTTCGGTCTGGACGGCGTGCTCTATTCCATGCCGGTTTCGGATGTGCTGACCTTTGTGATTTCAGCATTTATCATTGCAAAAACCTATAAGGAACTGAATACGGAGGGCGTTGATCGCGTATGAAAAACAGAGTCATCACTATCAGCGGCGTGTTGGGCATCGACAAATGCGCGGATATCATCGCGGAATTATTCTGATATCCATAAAACAATCGGGCTCCCGGTACCGACTGCTCGGTATCAGGAGCCTGATTGTTTAGCGGGAGCGTCTGCCCCGCGCGGGGATTTCATTCGGACGGGCTGTCGCTCAGCCCAGCTTTCCGGTTGCCTTAAAATATTCGCCGTCGCTTACGGCCTCCAGCCATTCGTTGGCGGTTTCTGCGCCCGGAACTTCTACGGCGGGATGGGAAAACCAACTGTTCGGCGCTGCCCCGTGCCAATGCTTCACCCCCGCCGGAATATTCACCACATCGCCCGGATGCAGTTCCTGCGCCGTCTTGCCTTCCTCCTGATAAAAGCCGCATCCGGCAACGCAGACGAGAATCTGCCCACCGCCGCACTTTGCGTGATGAATATGCCAGTTGTTGCGGCAACCCGGTTCAAAAGTCACGTTATAAATGCCGACCTGCACGGTGGACAGTGGCGCCAGATAACTCTGCCCGATAAAGCACCGGGCAAAAGCGTCGTTGGGTGCGCCGATAGGGAACACCATCTCACGCTCATGTTTGGCTCTCGCATCGGCGACAGCGTCCTCCTCTGTCCAAATCTCTTTCGCCATGCGGAACGCCGTCCACGCCTTGGGCCAGAAAAAGCAACCGCATACCCAGTCACTATTTTTTCTTTACATTTTTTCTTCAGCAACAGCAGCGTTCTCACTTTGGCGTCCCGCTTCAATGATAGAGTTGAGCGCAGCCGCCTAATCAAATTTCACCTTCTCTGCCAGTATTCATAGGTCGAACTTTTTTAATTTGCTCATCTTTTTCGTATTTCTCAACACTCATTATCTAAGTTCAAGGGAACTGGAAATATAAAAATGGAAGTCTTGCTCCTTGCAGTATTCTTTTATTTTTTGAATCAGTTTTTGATTAGTTGTATATTCCAACAGATATACTTCCACCCCATCCGCCTTGCACATTTCCAAATATTTGCAGAAATAATCTCTCGTCTCGCTCGTTTGCTCACGAAAAGTTCCGCTATCAAAATCAATACTGCTCCATACTGATTCCTGATTTACACCTGTCATAATCTGATCAATCGCCCCATAGCGTTCCCTATATTCCGCCACATAAGTATCTCCACCGTTGATGATGACTGCTTTTCCAAACGTCATCATGTTTTGTAGAATCGCTGTAATGCCTTCAAAAATACTCTCGTGCGGATCGTAATCATATACATCACAATTATCTATAAAGAATCCGTCAACACCTTTTTCATATAGTTCCTGAGAAAGCTGTCCTATAAACTTCTGCCAGTCTGGGTTTGCTACATCTACCCATTCTTCTTCCTCCCAGTGCTCATACTCACCGATTGCCAGTTCCGCATAGGTTGTATAGTACTCCCTGAAGTTTTCAATCGACCCAATATTTAGATATGTATATACGACTGTTCCATTTTGATGGAGCAATTCAATATCCCTTTTTGTAAAATACTGTGCATCAATTACAATCGTTTCATACATTTTAAATCGTTCCAAAGATGAGGTGTCCGTATTTAAAAACACCCCATAATCGTTTTTCTCAAATTTCTTTGCTTGATTGGCTTTCACAAAAAAACATCCACCAATAAACATTAGAACAAATAATACAGCCAAGGCTACTGGTTGTTTGATCCTCTTCCCGCACAATGCCTCCCACACCCTTTCGGTAATTCTCGTTTTTTCCTCATGACTATCACATTTTACACATTGATGATTATGTTTTCACAGATTTGTCGCTCAATTTGTATTCAAATTATACCATAAAACTTGTGAACAATTCTACCGTCATTTTGGAATATATGAGAAAAGTCCGAACAGTTTTCTGCCCGGACTTTCTCGCTCAATCATAAA
>OGDN01002370.1_pt1 | contig 24741 bp, 16 predicted proteins | sample 1570271 | NCBI WGS metagenome assembly OGDN01 (sample SAMEA4384481, study PRJEB24528) | human gut metagenome | reverse complement strand
TAGTTGTATTTATTTGGATTTTATTTTCATCTTTAATATGCCTGTTTGTTTATTGATAAGGAATATAAGCACAGTGAAGGGTGGAAGTTCCTGTTCAGTATGAAGCAAAATGAGTATTTTGTATTTCCCAATGAGAAAACAGGATTTAATCCTGAAGAGATTGATTTATTAGATCCTGAGAATTATGCACTAATAAGTCCTAATTTGTTTAGGGTACAAAAGATTGGTGCAAATGATTATACCTTCAGACATCATCTGGAGACAAGCATACAAAATAGTTCAAATGATTTAAAATTCATTACTTGGATAAGATGTGGAAAAAATGGGGTTAATGGTGTAGTTAAAGTCCGGGTAAATCATATCGGACAAATAGTATCAATAGGGGAGTATTAATATGAAAGTATAAGAAAATGGTGAATAAATAATCTATAAATCGGAGTGCTATGATTAAGAAAACACTTTATTTTGGTAATCCCGTTTATTTGTCTTTGAAGAATGCTCAATTGGTAATTAAACTTCCTGAGGTAGTCAAGAGTGATGTTTTGCCCGAAGGATTTAAACAGTGGGCTGAAGTGACTAAGCCAATAGAGGACATTGGGATTGTGGTATTGGATAATAAACAGATAACCGTTACTTCGGGAGTGCTGGAAGCTTTGCTTGAAAATAATTGTGCAGTCATCACTTGTGATACAAAAAGTATGCCGGTTGGGTTGATGCTTCCATTGTATGGAAATACTACGCAGAACGAGAGATTTAGACAGCAAATTGATGCTTCTCTGCCGTTGATGAAACAACTTTGGCAGCAGACGATTAAGGCAAAGATAGAAAATCAGGCAGTGGTATTGAAGGAGTGTGCTGGGGAAGAAATAAGGTGTATGAAAGTTTGGGCTGCTGATGTGAAAAGTGGGGATTCGGATAATTTAGAGGCTCGTGCGGCAGCATATTATTGGAAGAATCTGTTTAGGATAGAGGGATTTACCAGAGACAGGGACGGGGTTCCGCCTAATAATCTGTTGAATTATGGATATGCTATTTTACGAGCAGTGGTTGCTCGTGGGCTGGTTGCAAGTGGACTCTTGCCAACGTTGGGGATACACCATCATAATCGTTACAATGCTTATTGTCTGGCAGATGATATAATGGAACCTTATCGTCCGTATGTGGATAGATTGGTGTACGGCATAGGCAAGAATAATGATACTTATACTGAGCTGACTAAAGAATTGAAAGCGCAGTTGCTGGCTATTCCTACATTAGAAACTAATATTTCGGGAAAGCGTAGTCCGTTAATGGTGGCTGTTGGGCAGACAACGGCTTCACTCTATAAATGTTTTAGTGGTGAACTGCGTAAGATATCTTATCCGGAGATGTAATGGACAGATTTAGTGAATATCGTATTATGTGGGTACTTGTATTGTTTGATTTGCCTACCGAGACGAAGATAGATAAAAAGGCGTATGTGGATTTTAAAAAAAAACTGCAAAAAGATGGATTCACGATGTTTCAGTTTTCTATATATGTTCGTCATTGTGCGAGTAGTGAGAATGCGGAGGTACATATAAAAAGAGTTAAATCTTTCTTGCCTGAACATGGAAACGTAGGAATTATGTGTATTACGGATAAACAATTCGGAAGTATTGAACTTTTTTATGGAAAGAAGACTATGGAAGTAAATACTCCGGGACAGCAACTGGAGCTGTTCTAAAAAGAAAATCCCGCTATTAGGCGGGATTTTTTCTGGGAAACATACTTCTTTTTTTAATTCTAAATGGTGTAGTAACTAGTTGAATATTATAATGTAATGAATATTCAGTTGTTTCCAATGGTTCAAAGATACTAAAATGAAAGCAAATCACAACGAATAATGAGCCTTCTCCAAGCACTGCGCCGTTGTTTCCAATGGTTCAAAGATACTAAAATGAAAGCAAATCACAACTTCATTTTGAGGTGTACTGCTTTCTCCGAAGTTGTTTCCAATGGTTCAAAGATACTAAAATGAAAGCAAATCACAACAAGCATCATACAACGGTCTTAACAAGCCTTGTTGTTTCCAATGGTTCAAAGATACTAAAATGAAAGCAAATCACAACCAGTCGGATGGCACAAGCATATTCAAATAGTTGTTTCCAATGGTTCAAAGATACTAAAATGAAAGCAAATCACAACAGTGTTGAGTTCGCGGAAGACGTGGAAACAGTTGTTTCCAATGGTTCAAAGATACTAAAATGAAAGCAAATCACAACGGAAAGCAGCGTAGGGAAAAACCTTATTTCGTTGTTTCCAATGGTTCAAAGATACTAAAATGAAAGCAAATCACAACTCAGGAGCCATACGTCGTACTATGGGTAAGGTTGTTTCCAATGGTTCAAAGATACTAAAATGAAAGCAAATCACAACGGGAAATATGCCGGTGTTATTGACACAAGCGTTGTTTCCAATGGTTCAAAGATACTAAAATGAAAGCAAATCACAACTCTTTGTCTGTGATTCTCATCAGTAATACCGTTGTTTCCAATGGTTCAAAGATACTAAAATGAAAGCAAATCACAACTATACTTATAGGCTTATCTGATAAATTTTGGTTGTTTCCAATGGTTCAAAGATACTAAAATGAAAGCAAATCACAACGCACTTTCTTCCGGCACCAATCCCAAAAATGTTGTTTCCAATGGTTCAAAGATACTAAAATGAAAGCAAATCACAACTTTTGTGTCGTGAATTACTTTGTTGGTATTGTTGTTTCCAATGGTTCAAAGATACTAAAATGAAAGCAAATCACAACATTCCGGTATTACGGATGATATGCCGCCGAGTTGTTTCCAATGGTTCAAAGATACTAAAATGAAAGCAAATCACAACGAACAAACCACCGGATAAACCAGGCCATAAGTTGTTTCCAATGGTTCAAAGATACTAAAATGAAAGCAAATCACAACCTTCAGACACATACAGTTCCAGGAAGTCCTGTTGTTTCCAATGGTTCAAAGATACTAAAATGAAAGCAAATCACAACTAAAAGATACCTACTATCTCCTATTGTCGCGTTGTTTCCAATGGTTCAAAGATACTAAAATGAAAGCAAATCACAACTTGTATGGAGTTCTTCATCGCAAGAAAAGTGTTGTTTCCAATGGTTCAAAGATACTAAAATGAAAGCAAATCACAACATCATCACCAGCGTTAAATGTGAGATCAATGTTGTTTCCAATGGTTCAAAGATACTAAAATGAAAGCAAATCACAACGCTTCCATTGGCGATAATTCCAATGAAGAAGTTGTTTCCAATGGTTCAAAGATACTAAAATGAAAGCAAATCACAACTGCTTGACCTGCATTGAAATTAGCAGCAGTGTTGTTTCCAATGGTTCAAAGATACTAAAATGAAAGCAAATCACAACGATACAGTTGAGTATTAACTATTAAATATTGTTGTTTCCAATGGTTCAAAGATACTAAAATGAAAGCAAATCACAACCCTCGGTTATGTCTTCAGTTATGAAAATAAGTTGTTTCCAATGGTTCAAAGATACTAAAATGAAAGCAAATCACAACACGTGAAGTTGTATTTCCTTAAAACATCAAGTTGTTTCCAATGGTTCAAAGATACTAAAATGAAAGCAAATCACAACTCGAATACTCCTGACAAATGCTTTTGCCCAGTTGTTTCCAATGGTTCAAAGATACTAAAACTCGCAAAAAAACGGCAAAATTTGGATAAATAAAGTAAGTGTTTGGTATTGAGGAGAGTTAAGCCAAATTCTTATATACCTTTCCAAATCGTTAAAATGTAGGATAATGAAGGGCTAAGAGAAAGATTTGCTACTTATCCGTTGCCCTTTTTAGCCCCGGATAATCCGGCAAAATAACGCTTGACCACCTACGGTTTTACCGCTCACCATGCAAAGAACCCTATATTTTGCCCGTAGAGATAACCGTTTTTTTCTGTTTTTCATGGAAATACAGATTATGTTACCGGTATCCGGAGTTTTAGACAGGGATGGGTGGCCTACAGTATGCCCGAACGTACCCGGCTCAGTGTTTCGGGCGTCATCAGCAGATAGGATGCGATATGGGATAAAGGCGCTCGTTTGATGACTTCCGGCTGGTGCTGCATCAGTTGGGTGTAGCGTTCGCGTGCCGTTTCAAACCGCCAGGAGTCAGCCTTTATTTGTGAGACAATGAGTGAATATTCGAGTATTTTGCGATAGAACATGTTGATTTCCCAGGAAACTTCGGTGAGGAGCATCAGCTTGTCGTAAGGCAACAGATAGACTACACTGTCTTCAAGGGCTTCGATCATGAGGTGGGTTGGCTCTTTCTTCAGCGTGCTTTCAATACAGATGATGATACAACCTTCGTAAGAGAAGTGTTCGGTAACGTCTTTTCCATTTTTGTAATAGAACTGTCGCAACATACCTTTACCGACGAGAACCATATTGTGGCTGACTTGCCCTTCTTTCAGCAGGATCTCGCCTTTTTGTACCTCTTTACGGATAAGAATTTCTTCTATCTGTTTTCTACCTTCGGGAGCCATCCCAGGATAACGGGAATTAACGGCAGCATCTACAGTTTCCTTTAATAGTGTATCCATACAGCCAAATCGGTTAAAGTTCGTTTTACCTGCAAAGATAGAGGTTTTGTTTAATTACTGATTACTAATTGTGAATTAAAGCTTGCCATATTGAAGTATATTGCGTATGATGACGCAAGTATACTATTTTTAGTTTCCGGTGCAAAAAAAGATGTTTTTTGTATTAGTAATTAATGAAACCTTTATGTACCCACTTCATACTGTACCATCGATGTACAAAGATGATCCCCCGGATATTTTCGTCCAGTAAGAAAGCCACCCACATGCCACAGATACCCCATCCGAAAGGGATACCGAAAAGATAACCGAGGCCGACCGCTATACTCCACATCACAACCAACCCGACATAGAACGGATAGTTGACGTCGCCTGCCGCACGCAGGGCGTTGGTGGCGAAAATATTGATAGGGCGGCCTATTTCAAGAACTATATCGATGAATAGAATAGTGACGCCCATGTGTATGATTTCGGGATTGGAAGTGAGCCAACTAAAGATGATATGACCGAAAAATGCGAGGATGCATGAGAGTATAACGGTTATCATCACAGATTTTTTCATGACGTATTTACCCATCAGAAAGGCTGCATGCGGTTTCTTTTCGCCTATCAGATGTCCGATGCAGATGGCACCGCCCTGTGCCATCGAGATGCTGAACAGGTAGGCAAACATAATGATATTGACGCAATAGGTACGGGTGGCGAGTGCTTCTACTCCCAGCATATTGATAAAGAAGGTGATGACAACCTGAGATGAACTGTACGATAATTGTTCTCCGGCGGAAGGTAATCCGACTTTCATCAAGTTTTTCAATTCCATCCATGGAAACGGGCGAAAGTAGGCAAGCGGAAAACGGTGAATATGTTTGCGGAACAGGATGATAAATAGGAGTAACATCGATACACCACGACTGAAAGCTGTGGAAATGGCAGCACCTTCCACACCCATTTCAGGAAAACCGAATCGCCCGAAAATAAGTGAATAGTTACCTATTATATTAAGGATATTGATAACAACAGTTACTAACATGGGATATACAGCTTTGTTGGCGCTACGTAAAGAGGCGGAGAGAGTGAGTGAAAGTGCCTGGAAAAAAGCAAAGGCACCTACAATACGCATATAGTCAAGACCGTCTTGCATCAGTTCGGGAGTGAGCCCCATCAGACGGAGAATGGGATTGGCACAGGAAAACAGGAGCAGACTGACAATGATTCCGACCACCAGATTGACGATGATAGAGACACCTACAACTTGTACTACCTTCTTTTGTAGTTTAGCACCCAAGTATTGGGAACAAAGTACGGAAGTGCCGAGGTTTATGACTTCGAATACTAGGAATGTAAGCATGATAATCTGGTTGACGACACCTACGGCGGCAACACTGTTGTCTGAGTGTCGGCTCAGCATGATGGTATCGACTGCACCGAGCATCATGATGAGAAGTGTTTCTATAAAGATGGGGGCTGCCAGTTTGGCAAGCCGTTTCTTTAAACTTTCCTGTTGTATCATTTGGAACGTGCTGTGATGAAAAATCGCGCAAAGGTACAGAAAGAGGAAAGAAGAAGGATTGATACAAATCAAGAAATAGGAATTTGTAGATTTATGATTTGTAAATTCTCATTTTTTTCTTCCTATTAGAATTTGACTGTTAATGTGTTACCTCTTTTTATCGGAAAATGCTTAAAAAAATATGTGAGAAAGATTTGCAAAGTCCAAAAGTTTGCCATACATTTGCACCGCATTTGAGAAGAATGTTGGTTAATAAAAAGGAAGTTTGGGTGAGTGGCTGAAACCACCAGTTTGCTAAACTGACGTACGGGTAACCGTACCGGGGGTTCGAATCCCCCAGCTTCCGCTCTTTGCACTCTTAGCTCAGTTGGTAGAGCAACTGACTCTTAATCAGTGGGTCCAGGGTTCGAATCCCTGAGGGTGTACTAAACCGGAAAGTCGGTGGATTCGTCTAACGGTTAGGACACATGCCTCTCACGCATGCAATACGAGTTCGATTCTCGTATCCACTACAAACGATATTAATGCGGTTACCCTAATGGGGTGACCGCTTTTTTTATGCTTTTATTTTCAACCTACAAGGATACTTCCTATCTTTGCAGGCATAAACGGTAAAACTGTAAAACATTGGATTGGCTATATAGTTTGTTTGTCGAACATTCCGCTTTACAGGCGGTGGTGGTACTCTCATTAATTTCCGCTATCGGATTGGGACTGGGTAAAGTGCATATCTGTGGTATATCTCTCGGTGTGACGTTTGTTTTTTTTGCAGGTATCCTTGCCGGGCATTTTGGGTTGTCCATTAATCCACAGATGTTGAACTATGCGGAAAGTTTCGGATTGGTAATATTTGTATATGCGTTGGGACTGCAAGTTGGTCCGGGCTTTTTCAGTTCTTTCCGTCAAGGAGGAGTACAACTGAATATGTTGGCGTTGGGCGTGGTGCTGATAGGTACATTGCTCACAGTACTGGGTAGTTACGGATTTGGCATTTCTTTGCCCAATATGGTTGGTATACTTTGTGGAGCTACGACTAATACGCCGGCGTTAGGTGCGGCTCAGCAAACGTTGAAGCAAATGGGGTTGGAAGCCAGTACTCCGGCATTGGGATGTGCAGTGGCTTATCCGTTGGGTGTGGTAGGGGTTATTCTTGCTGTGTTGGCTATCCGTAAGGCTTTGGCACGTAAGGAAGATTTGGAACTCAAAGAGAAAGATGACGAGAATAAAACCTATATTGCTGCCTTTCAGGTGCACAATCCGGCTATTTTTGATAAAAGTGTCAAAGAGATAGCAAGTTTAAGTTATCAGAAATTTGTGATTTCCCGCTTGTGGAGGGATGGTAATGTAAGTATCCCGACTTCCGAAAAAGTGATAAAGGAGGGTGATCGTTTGCTGGTTATCACTTCCGAAAAATATGCGCCTGCGCTGACTGTACTTTTTGGTGAACAGGAACATACAGATTGGAATAAGGAGGATATCGACTGGAATGCTATTGACAGCCAATTGATTTCGCAGCGTATTGTTGTGACGCGTCCTGAGTTAAATGGTAAGAAGTTGGGCTCATTGCATTTACGTAATCATTATGGCATTAATATCAGTCGTGTATACCGTAGTGGTGTACAATTGCTGGCTACGGCAGAATTAACTTTGCAATTGGGTGACCGCTTGACTGTGGTGGGTGAGGCTGCTGCCATTCAAAATGTGGAGAAAGTATTAGGAAATGCCATCAAGAGCTTGAAAGAACCGAATTTGGTAGCAGTGTTTGTGGGTATCATATTGGGGTTGGCTTTGGGGGCTATTCCATTTTCTATTCCGGGCATCAGTGCTCCGGTGAAACTCGGTCTGGCAGGTGGTCCTATCATTGTAGGCATTCTTATCGGTACGTTTGGTCCGCGAATGCATATGGTAACTTATACTACACGGAGCGCCAATTTGATGTTACGTGCACTGGGGTTATCTCTTTATCTGGCTTGTTTGGGACTTGATGCAGGTGCTCATTTCTTCGATACGGTATTCCGTCCGGAAGGTTTGCTGTGGATTGCCATAGGTTTCGGACTGACGGTAATTCCGGTGTTGATTATGGGTGTCATCGCATTTAAGATAATGAAAATTGATTTCGGTTCGATGGCGGGGATGTTGTGTGGAAGTATGGCAAACCCGATGGCATTGAACTATGCCAATGATACGATACCCGGTGATAATCCGTCTGTGGCATATGCCACGGTTTATCCATTGTGTATGTTTTTGCGTGTGATTATTGCGCAAGTGTTGTTGATGTTCTTGCTTGGTTGATAATTGATAGTAAGAGATTGATAATTGGAAGTTGAGAATTAAAGTTTCAGAGTGATTTTAAATAAAGTAACTTTCATCGTAATTTGTAAATCGTTAAATCGTAAATAATATCATGGGAACCATTACTCCTGAAAGTATTGTTAGTGACCTGCGCTATTTGCAACTGTTGTCACGTAGTTTTCCTACTATCGCTGATGCCAGTACGGAAATCATAAATTTGGAAGCTATTCTGAATTTGCCGAAAGGTACAGAACATTTTCTCACTGATATTCATGGTGAATATGAGGCTTTCCAGCATGTATTGAAGAATGCTTCGGGAGCTGTGAAACGGAAAGTGAATGAGATTTTTGGTCATACCTTGCGTGAAAGCGAGAAGAAAGAGCTGTGTACTTTGATTTATTATCCGGAGGAGAAGTTACAATTGATAAAAGAGCATGAAACAGATTTGGATGATTGGTATCTGATTACTTTGAACCAATTAGTGAAAGTCTGCCAGAATGTTTCTTCTAAATATACACGTTCTAAAGTACGTAAGGCACTTCCGGCAGAATTTTCGTATATTATTCAGGAGTTGTTGCACGAATCGAGTATAGAACCGAACAAACACGCTTACATCAATGTAATTATCAGTACCATTATTACTACAAAACGTTCCGATGATTTTATCATTGCCATGTGTAATTTGATACAACGTCTGACGATTGATTCTTTGCACATTGTTGGTGACATTTATGACCGTGGACCGGGCGCTCATATCATTATGGATACGCTTTGCGATTATCATAACTTCGATATTCAGTGGGGAAATCATGATATTTTGTGGATGGGAGCTGCATCGGGTAATAATGCCTGCATTGCCAATGTTATCCGCATGTCCATGCGTTATGCCAATCTGGCAACGTTAGAAGATGGCTATGGTATCAATCTGTTACCCCTTGCTACGTTTGCTATGGATACATACGGTGATGATCCTTGTACAATCTTTGCTCCGAAGATGAATTTTGCCGACTCGGAATACAATGAAAAGACGTTGCGTCTGATTACTCAGATGCATAAGGCGATTACGGTTATTCAACTGAAACTGGAGGCGGATATCATCAGCCGTCGTCCTGAGTTCAATATGGAAAGCCGGAAGTTATTGCATAGGATTGATTTTGAGCGTGGAGTATTTATGTACGAAGGTAAGGAATATGAGTTGCGTGATACCAACTTCCCGACGGTTGATCCTGCGGATCCTTACCGCTTGTCGGATGAGGAAAAGGAATTGGTAGATAAGATCCATGCCTCGTTCATGAATAGTGAGAAGTTGAAAAAACATATGCGGTGCCTGTTTACATACGGTGGTATGTATCTGGTTTGTAACAGTAACCTGCTATATCATGCTTCCGTACCTCTGAATGAGGATGGTAGTTTTAAGCATGTACGTATCGGAAAGAAGGAATATTGGGGGTATAAATTGCTGCAAAAAACTGATCAATTGATACGTACAGCCTATTTCGATGAGGATGGTTCTAAAGAAAAACTGTTTGCCTTGGACTATGTCTGGTATATGTGGTGTGGCCCTAATGCACCATCATTCGACAAGGATAAGATGGCTACCTTTGAACGTTACTTTGTTGCCGATAAGGAGCTGCATAAAGAGACTAAAGGGTATTATTATACTTTGCGTAATCGTGCGGATATCTGCGATAATATATTGACTGAGTTTGGTGTAGAACCAGGACCCCATTCACATATCATTAACGGTCATGTGCCTGTAAAAACCATTAAGGGTGAGAAACCTATCAAAGCCGATGGTAAGTTGCTGGTGATTGATGGCGGTTTCTCTAAAGCTTATCAGCCTGAAACCGGTATTGCGGGTTATACATTGGTGTATCATTCCCATGGTTTGCAGCTGGTACAGCACGAACCTTTCCAAAGTCGCCAGAAGGCAATAGAGGAAGGGCAGGATATTAAGTCTACCACATTTGTTATCGAGTTCAATTCACAGCGTATGATGGTGAAAGATACGGATAAAGGCAAAGTACTTGTGACACAAATCCAGGACTTGAAAAAATTACTAGTAGCGTATAGAACGGGATTTATAAAAGAGAAACAATGAGATAAATGGCTATTTAGTATTTAAACAATATCACTCCACCTTCTACAATCACTCCTTTGTCATAGTTGGAACTTCTGTTGTAATACCTGTCCCATCCATAACCGCCGGTAACGAATATACCCAAATAATCCGTCAATCGGTACTCAAGATTAATGCGTGATTGCAATGAGTAGAGACGGGCGGGATAACCGTGGTTCTTATTCTTGAAGGTTTCGATGTGTTGGTAGCCTAAATCTCCGCTGATGTGCAATCTTTCATAAAGAGGTAATTCTAATCCGGCACGATAGAATAAAACGGCAGAGAACTTATCACTGAAATCCAGATAGGGAGAACCGGCACCTAGAATGGTGTAAAATAGTTTGTTCTTGAAGCGGGCGGCCGCATTCAGTTTAGTGGTATTACCGCCGAATACCATAAGTTGCACTTTAGTTTGTGGGTTGGCATTGACTAAACCTAATTGGAAACCATTCAAACTCTCTTTATAGTAATTCAGAAGTCCGATTTGCAGACCTTTTGCATGGAGGGCAACGTTGAGTGGAGCAAGTTGTATTCCGGTAGCTGTACCGCCTACTACATTGCCTATACCTGCTATTTGAAGCCCTTTCATATCATCACCCACTACGCTCAACAATCCGGAAATATTGATCCCTTTGAAACTACCTCCCGAAATATTGGCAAGTCCTGAGAGTTGGACCCCTGCAGATTCTTCTCCTGTGATATTCAGTAAGCCACCGATAATGACACCACGGCTGTTATCTCCCGTGATGTTAGCTAATCCGGACAATACGACTCCCCGTGCATAATTTCCTGTAATACCTACCAGACCGGATATGGATACACCGCTCAAACTGTTACCGTTGACATTGGTAATACCGGCAATCTGAACTCCTCGCATGCTACCGCCCACCATATTGGATATTCCCGCCATCTGCATGCCGTTCATATCTCTGCCTACCACACCACTCAAAACATTCATTCCTAAACCATTCAAACGGTTCATGGATGAAAAAATACCGAGATTGAAGCAAGTACTGCCTATGGTATCTGTACGTTGGGTTGAGATATTTTTCCAAAGAGAAATATTGATACCCACAGGACCATGATCTGTTTGTGGAACACGCTGTTTAGGAGAGTGGTTGTGTCTCTCTTTTATGGAACTCTGAATGTTGTTCTGACTATAAATTTCCCCTGCAAACAACAAGGAAAGCAGAATGAGCAGAAAGATACGTTTCATGTTATTTAAAAGTTTCATCTGGCCAAGGCGCCAACTGTTGAGTGGCACGTAATATGGGACGTTGTGCATCCACAGACCGAAGATAGTTACTTAATTTCTGTGATAATTTCTTGACGAGCGTCGGATTTTTTCCGGCCACATCATTTTTTTCACTGATATCGGCAGGTATATTGAATAACTCATGTTTACCACTGTCGAAATAATACACCAACTTCCAGTCGCCCGAACGGATGGAACAAGTAGCGCCGATACCTGGTCCCGAAGGACCCCAACTATGAGGATAATGCCAATAGATGTCACGGTCTTTCATTTTACCTTTACCGGTGAGCAGAGGCAAAAAGCTGATACCGTCACGCTGCTGGATGGTATTATAATGTTCTACTTCTGCTATTTCGAGAATAGTAGGGAAGAAGTCTTCTATCATCAGATAGTGGTTACACTTTGTTTCGGGAGTAACCACACCAGGCCAGCGTATGATCATCGGTTCACGTACGCCACCTTCGTAGGCAGAACCTTTCCCACTGTTCAGGGGATAGTTTTGTATATGCAGTTGTCCAGCACGTGTGTGGGCGGCAAGTCCTCCATTGTCCGACATGAAAATCAGGACTGTATTCTCCGTCAAGTTATTTTTGTCCAGATAGTCCATGATATCTCCCAGGCTCTTGTCCATTCCTTCGATAAGCGTGGCATATGCCGCTTCCACCGGAGGTAATCCGGCATCGATGTATTTCTGATAGAAACGCATATCCGGCTGTATGGGCGTATGTATGGCATAATGCGCCATATAGAGGAAGAACGGCTTGTCAATCTTCTGCGCGGTGTCCAATGCTTTTTCCGCTTCTATAGTGAGAGCTTCGGAAAGGAATATATCTTTTCCGTGGTACTCTTCCAAACCGGGTACGGCAGCCAATGGACTTTTACCGTCCGGCTTATTACCGAAGTTTTCCGTACCATAATAACTGGCAGGTGAACCAGCAGCGTGTCCCGCGATATTCACATCAAATCCCATCTTCAATGGGTCGGCACCCGGAGTACCTTCGGCACCGAAGTGAGCTTTTCCACAATGTATAGTGTGATACCCATTATTTTTAAGCAATTGTGCAAGCGAGGTGACTTGCGTGGTGCGTTCCACTCCCGGTTCCTGACAAATACCATTTACATTCCATTCTGGATAAATCATAATGGAATCCGGTTTTTCATGGGTAGTATTTTTACGCAATGTCCAACTGGTGACACGATGACGGGCTGCATTCATCCCCGAAAAGAGGCTGACGCGGGTTGGAGAACTGATGCTACATGCGTATGCTTGTGTAAACATTCTTCCCTGAGCTGCCAACCTCTCCATATTGGGAGTGTGATACGTATCATTATACTTGGTACGTTGTGTCCAAAAAGGTAGGGAAGTGTCTTGCCATCCCATGTCGTCCACCAGGAATAAAATGATATTGGGACGTGTCTTGTCAGCATGCGTTACACTGCCTTGTGGCATATCGCATACTTCTTCCGCCATTCCGTACAATGGAAACAAGGCGGCGGATAATAATAGTTTGTTTCTCATCCTTTAGCTTCCTGATATAAAAAGCGTTTGATTGATTTCTTTGGGGTTTTCTCAAACTCTTCGGGATAGATTTTCATTTTGAAAATTTGGCTGTATGCAGGTAGTTCCGCATTCAGTGCCACACGGTTTTCTTCCATCACACGTTCTATATCTTCGTTGTGAAGTCCGTGTGCAAAGGCGTCATCAAAGTCCGGATAAACCAATCCGACAAGCTTCTCGTTTTGTTGTACGATGATACTTTCGGCAACATATGGCATGTTATTCAACTTATCTTCAATTTCTTCGGGGTAGATGTTCTGACCACTCGGACCGAGAAGCATATTCTTACTACGGCCTTTGATGGTCACATTACCTTCAGTATCCATCAAGGCGAGGTCACCGGTACGTAACCAACCGTCCTTATCGAGTACCTGTTCGGTAGCCTCTTCGTTTTTGTAATAACCCAACATTACGTTAGGTCCGCGACAAACAATTTCGCCCGGGATGTTTTCCGGATCGGGAGATAATATTTTCACCTCCATGCGGGGAGCAGCTTTACCACAAGATCCCGGTTTGAAGCGAGTCCAGTCTTCGTAACAGATGATAGGACCACATTCCGTCATACCGTAGCCCACGGTGTATGGGAAGTCTATCATGCGCAAGAACTGTTCCACCTCTTGGTTGAAAGCGGCACCTCCTACGATGACAGCGGCAAAATTACCTCCGAAGGCCTGTATCATCTGCTCACGTACGGTAGCTTTTATCTTATCATTGATGATAGGCACTTTTAGCAACAACTTCATCGCTGGTGTTTCCAGTTTCGGCAGTACGTTCTTTTTGATGATCTTTTCGATGATGAGCGGCACTGCTACAATCAAGTTCGGTTTCACCTCGGCGAATGCCTGGAAAATAATCTTCGGACTCGGCATGCGGGTCAGGTAGTAAATGTGGCACCCCACGGCGAACTCGTACAGGAACTCGAATGCGAGTCCGTACATGTGTGCCATCGGCAACATACATACCAATTTGTCTCCGGCTTTCAGCGGGAGCACTTCGAAGGCAAAGGCTGTGTTCGACCATAAACTGCGGTAAGGCAGCATAACACCTTTGGAGTAACTGGTAGTACCGGATGTATAGTTGATAACCGCCAATTCTTCCGGTTGGTCTCTATGATAAGCGATATGTTCCTTACGGAAGTTCTTGGGATATTTCTTACCGAACATTTCATTCAGGTGTTCACGCGCGTAGTCCAATTTTTCACTGCGTGAAACGAGGATGGAGAAGTCCGTCATCAGCATAATACCTTCCAACAATGGCATGGCACTTTCGTTCAGGTTTTCCCATACCTGGTCACCTACAAACAGAAGCTTAGCTTCGGAGTGGTTGACGATGTTATGAACGTTATCCGCTTTAAATTCGTGAAGGATAGGGACGATTACTGCGCCATATGTCAGTGTGGCAAGGAATGTCACTCCCCAATGTGAACTGTTGCGGCCGCAGACAGCTATCTTGTCACCTTTCTTGATGCCGCTTGATTCAAAGATTATATGTAACTTTTCTATCTTGCGGGCTACATCTTTATATTGTAGGGTAGCTCCTTTATAATCTGTCAGAGCGTCCAAGTCCCAATTTTCTTTTATACTGTTTTCTATATAGGCAATAAAACTTTGTTTCATGATATTAATTGCACATTTAGTTGAAATTTGTGCAAATATAAAGGTTTATATATAGAATGCAAACTTTTATAAGGAAAATAGCTTTAATTTGCTAAAACTCTACTGTTACTCCTAGCGTGGGGAGTATTGTACCACTTTCCTGTTTCAGATATTTCATTTTGTAGCGTTGTTCACTGATGGGTGCCGAAGGATTTTCAATGATCTCCGTACTCATAATTACATCTGGCTGTTTTAGCCTATTGCCCGTAACGTTCTGTAAATCCAGATATAAGCCTACCATATAACGACGGAAATAGAAAGATTTGTCTACCCGCACATCTATCTGGGTAAAGTTGGGAAACCGTTCTTTATTGTAGCGGGAGTAGTCGTAATAAGGTTTTCCTTGAACATTCCATGCCTCTACAAGCGATGACTTCTCTTCATCGTAAGGCGTGTAGGGAGCACCGCCGATGTAACTCAATTTACTGCCTATGCTCCAACGCTTTGGCAGGTTGTACGTACCGCTCATATTGAGTATAAATCGGTTATCCCAAGCCGATGGGATATAATCGGCTCCTGCGTGGCTGCGATATTCACTTTTGTAGAACGTAAAAGAAGAAACGAGATTAAACTTACCGGATACTTGCCACCGGAACATGGTTTCCACACCGTAGGCTCTACCGTTGGCGGTGGATGCAAGAGCTTCATTACCCACTACGCCATAGTCATTACCTTGACATGTCAGTGGAATATTGTCTCTCAGCGCAAGCGGAATACGGCTGTATCGCTTGACGAAACCTTCTACCGAAACCATAATGCGGTCATGCAGATGCCAGTCCAGTCCGACACTGCTTTCCAATACCTGCATGTATTTCAAGCCCTTATTTATATAGATACCCTCATTGTTCTTAAATCCCAGGGCTGTGTATGGTGGCAGTTGATGGTAGAGTCCTGCGTTACCGCTCAGTGTCCACTGCTCCGAAAGTTTATATGAAGCGGACAGGCGGGGAGAGAGGTGTCTCCACGACTGCTGCATTTCCCGGTTGTAAGTGTTGCCATCCATACGGATACCGATGGAAGCAGACAGGCGATTGTCCTTTGTAGTATAGTCCGTAGCAAAGAATGCTCCCCATCCGAAGATATTGAGTGAAGTATGGTAGACCGACAGTTCGCCGGAATTTCTGTAGAGCAGTTGCCGGGTGTTGTTGGTATAAATGGAATTGGTCAGTTCACCACCTTCTTTTAAAGTCCACTGTCCCAAGCGGGTCTGGTTTTCAAAACGTAAAGTAGTCTTCTGTTCTATGGAACGCAGGCGTAAGGTCAGGTTGTCTTCCGAAGAATTATCATTGTTGCGATACTTCAGGTTACGGTTATTCAGATAATTATGGCTCAGTGTAAATGCTTGCACATGTTTCCCTGCATAATGCTTGTATACCGCTCCTACAGTGAACGTTTCTTGATAGATGGTAGGGAGGTAACTGAGCAGATATTCCGCATCCTCACCCTTCTCGTCGGTATTCAGTTTCATCTTGTCAATTCCTGCCAGACCAAGTACGGTAAGTTCATTGTTTTCGGAAAACTTGGTTTTCAGCTTGAACTGCCCGTCGATGAAGTTGGGCAAGAAAGGAAGTCCCAATACCTTGAATAAGAGCTGAAGGTACGATTGGCGTGCGGAGAATAGATACGTGCTACGTTTTCCCAGATGGCCCGCTCCGCTTAGTGAAACCTCGGAAGCACCGATAGTCGCCTTGAACGTCTGTTTGTCCGGATTGCCGTCTCTCAGCCGGAAATCGAGAACGGAACTCAACGCACCGGAACGGTTGACGGGGAATGCTCCGGTGTAGAATGTAATTTCGCGTATCAGGTCGGAATTGACGATACTCACTGGACCACCCGAAGCACCTTGCGTGGTAAAGTGGTTGATATTGGGAATTTCTATCCCGTCCATGTAAAAACGGTTTTCGGAGGGAGAGCCACCCCGTACAATCAAGTCGTTACGATAACCGATAGGGGAAAAGGATACACCCGGATAAGCGCGCACAATACGGGATACGTCACGATTGGCTCCGGGGCTTTTCTCTATTTCTTGCAGTCCGATGACCTGCATGCTGACCGGACTTTCTATGCTCCGCCGGAAAGGAGAAGGCGTGACGACAACTGCTGACAACAGATTTTCGTTCTCTTCCATTTCTATCTCGATAGATGGAGTTGAAGTGGAAACAATGTATTCGGGAGTCTGCACCGTGGTGTAGCCCAAACTCGAAGCTTCGAAACGGTATATCCCCGGTGGTATTTGTTCGATGCGGAATATACCGAGCGAGTCGGCAGAAGCACCTTTTCCTGATATGCCCACAACAATCACGTTTGCATAGGAGACGGGTTGTCGTGAACGTTTGTCTATCACTTTCCCGTGGACTGAATAAGTAACAGGGGCGGCAGCTGTTGCAGTTACATGGCTGCCGCACAATAGGAGTATGAGTGCCGGTAATACCGGAATATACTTGAGTTTATTCATTCATATACCAGTCGTACATGCGTTGTACGCCTTCTTCAATATCAATTTTATGATGCCATCCCAGTGCATGCAGTTTTCCAGGGTCGGTCAGCTTACGCATGGTTCCGTCAGGTTTGCTGCTGTCAAAGGTGAGCTTGCCTTGATAACGCACAGTGGCAACGATTAGTTCAGCCAGTTGGCGGATAGTGATTTCCTTGCCTGTACCGATATTGATATGGCAGTTACGGATATCTTTGTCACCCGGTTTGTAGGTATCTTTGAAATCCACGTGCTCCATGACGAAAACGCTGGCATCCGCCATTTCTTCACTCCAAAGGAATTCGCGGAGAGGAGTTCCCGTACCCCAGAGTTTTACCTCTTCTTCGTTGATGCCATATTTACCAAGGATATTCAATATCTCTTCTTTATTGCTGTTTCCGTCTACCCCTTCTACCGGACGCTTGTTCATATCCTTGCGCACGGCATCCCAGTCGCCTTGCTTTAGGCAATGTGCCAGATGCACTTTGCGGATCATGGCAGGGAGCACATGACTACGTTCCAAGTCAAAGTTATCATTGGGACCATAGAGATTGGTGGGCATCACGGCAATGTAGTTGGTACCATATTGCAGATTAAAGCTTTCGCACATTTTCAGTCCGGCAATCTTGGCGATGGCGTACGGTTCGTTGGTATATTCCAGCGGAGAGGTAAGGAGCACGTCCTCTTTCATTGGTTGTTCGGCATCACGCGGATAGATACAAGTGCTACCCAGGAAGAGCAATTTCTTCACGTTGTGGCGAAAACTTTCACCGATGATATTCTGTTGGATTTGCAAGTTCTTATAGATGAAGTCGGCACGATAAATGCTATTAGCCATGATACCTCCTACAAAGGCGGCGGCTAGGAAAACGTACTCCGGTTGCTCTTTGTCGAAGAATTGACGTACAGCAACGCCATCCAGCAAGTCAAGTTCTTTATGGGTTTTGCCGACAAGATTGGTATACCCTTTTTCTTGCAGGTTTTTCCAGATGGCAGAACCTACCAATCCGCGATGTCCTGCAACATATATTTTGGCATTTTTTTCCATGATTGATGTTTAATTCGGTTAAATTCATTCTTCCTTTGAACGCAGATACAGTTTCTTCACGAACTTCATGTCATGCTGCGCCATGATTTTTACTAATTCTTCGAAACTTGTTTGGCGAGGATTCCAACCCAACAGGGTCTTTGCTTTGGTCGGATCGCCCAAGAGTTGTTCCACTTCCGACGGGCGGAAATATTTCGGATCTACCTCTATCAGTACATTGCCGGTTTTTACGTCGACACCTTTTTCATTGACTCCTTCACCTTCCCAGCGAAGTTCGATGCCTACCTCACGGAATGCCAGCGTGGCAAATTCACGTACGGTATGCATTTCTCCCGTGGCAATCACAAAATCTTCCGGAGTGTCGTGTTGTAGGATGAGCCACATACATTCTACATAATCTTTGGCATATCCCCAGTCGCGACGGGCGTCGAGATTACCCAAATATAACTTGTCTTGCATTCCCTGTGCGATACGTGCAGCAGCCAGCGTAATCTTACGGGTCACGAAAGTTTCACCCCGACGTTCACTCTCATGGTTAAAGAGAATACCATTCACGGCATACATACCATAACTTTCGCGATAATTTTTGGTGATCCAAAAACCATATTGTTTTGCCACGCCGTACGGACTACGCGGATAGAATGGGGTTGTTTCCTTCTGCGGCACTTCCTGCACCTTTCCGAACAGTTCCGAGGTGGAAGCTTGATAGATTTTTGTCTTTTTCTCCATGCCGAGGATACGTACTGCTTCGAGCATGCGCAGTGTTCCTACCGCATCTGTTTCAGCAGTATATTCAGGTACATCGAAAGATACCTTTACGTGGCTTTGTGCCGCAAGGTTATATATCTCGTCCGGCTGTACTTGCTGGATGATACGGATAAGTGAACTGCTGTCTGTCATGTCACCATAGTGCAGGTTTACAGTGCGTTGTTGCTTCATATCACGCACCCACTCATCGAAGTATAGATGTTCTATACGTCCTGTATTGAAAGAGGATGAACGACGCATGATACCGTGTACTTCGTATCCTTTTTGTAATAAGAATTCTGCCAGAAACGAACCGTCCTGACCGGTAATGCCGGAGATAAGAGCTTTCTTCATTTATGATTAGTTTTTGTTATAGTTATTTTTAATGTTACAAAATTCGACATTTTTTACGAGACGGCAAAATAAATAGGAAAAATCAAAATGATAATATTTTGATTTTGTACTTCTTTTGTTTTGAACTACAAAACTTTTACTTTTGTAGATAATATTGATATTAAACAACACTATAAAAATGGAAAAGAAGATTGTATTCATCACGGGTGCTTCCTCGGGAATAGGAGAGGGGTGTGCACGTAAGTTTGCCATGAATGGTTATCGGTTGATCCTGAACGCACGGAACGTTGAGAAACTGAATGCCGTAAAGAAAGATTTGGAAGAAAAATATCATGCAGATGTTTATCTGCTTCCTTTTGATGTGCGCGACCGTCAAGCTGCCAAGACTGCCTTGAATACCCTGCCTGCCGGATGGAAGGAGATTGATATACTGATAAACAATGCCGGTCTTGTTATCGGGGTAGATAAAGAGTACGAAGGCAATCTTGATGAATGGGATATCGTGATTGATACCGATGTAAAAGCCCTGCTTGCCATGACACGCTTGGTGGTTCCCGGGATGGTGGAACGTGGTCGTGGGCATGTTATCAATATGGGGTCTATCGCCGGAGATTATGCTTATCCGGGTGGAAGTGTGTACTGCGCTTGTAAGGCTGCCGTCAAGGCATTATCCGATGGACTTCGAATAGATTTGGTAGATACGCCTGTACGTGTCACGAACATCAAACCTGGATTGGTGGAGACAAATTTTTCCGTCGTTCGTTTCCGTGGGGATAAGGAAACTGCCGACAATGTATACAAGGGAATACGCCCTCTCGACGGGGATGATATAGCAGAAGTGGTATATTTTGCTGCCGCTGTGCCCGAACATATCCAGATTGCTGAAGTACTGGTGATGCCTACTAATCAAGCTACGGGTACGGTAGTCAGTAGAAAATAATATAAGGATATGATAAAACAATACTAATATTTTTTGGGGGAACCGCCTATCTTTGCGGCAATCGTAATGAATAATCTAAAACAAGAAAAACATGAACCTCAAGAAAAGAATGAATTTACTTCTGGGAGCGTTGTTGCTCGTGGGCAGTTTGCCTGCTCAGAATGTATGTGTATCTACTCCCAAGACCTCACTGGTATTATCGGCGCCTGTCGGAGGCGAACTGAAACACCTTTATTATGGGAATAGACTTTCTGAAACTGATTTGCAGAACATCGAAGCCGTTGAAGCAACGAAAACGGCTTATCCGGTTTATGGCCTGAATTGTCCTACGGAAGTGGCGCTCGCCGTGAAGCATCCGGATGGTAACATGACTTTGCAACTGGAAGTAGTGAAAGTGACTACCGGAAATGAAAATAATGCCGTAAAAACCATCATTGAACTGAAAGACAAGGTTTATTCTTTCTTCGTCAATGTATGCTACAGAGCTTGGCAGGATGCCGATGTCATTGAAACTTGGACGGAGATTTCTCATCAGGAGAAGAAGCCGGTAGTACTCAGTCAGTTTGCATCCGCTTACCTACCGATACGCCGGGGAGACGTTTGGATGTCCCATCTTTATGGTTCATGGGCAAACGAAGGCAGGTTGATTCAGGAACCTTTGGAACCCGGCATGAAAGTGATTAAGAATAAAGACGGTGTGCGTAACTCTCATACTGCTCATGCCGAAGTGATGTTTTCACTGGACGGCAAGCCACAGGAAAACGAAGGTACCGTTATTGGTGCGGCTCTTTGCTATAGCGGTAACTATAAGCTCCGTATCGATACTCACGACGATGAATTCCATCATTTTTTTGCCGGTATCAATGAGGAAAATTCTGCTTATACATTGAAAAAGGACGAGTTGTTCCGTACGCCTGAACTTGCGTTGACTTACAGTGACGAAGGTTTGAGCGGAAGCAGCCGTAATTTTCACCGTTGGGCACGGTTACATAAACTGGCACATGGTACTACACCCCGGAAAATCCTTCTGAACAGCTGGGAGGGTGTTTATTTCGACATCAATCAGCAGGGGATGGGGCAGATGATGAGCGATATCGCTTCCATGGGTGGTGAGCTTTTCGTGATGGATGATGGTTGGTTTGGCGATAAGTATCCGCGTAAGAATGATTCTTCTTCTTTGGGCGATTGGGTAGTGGATAAGAACAAACTTCCTGAGGGTATTGAAGGGTTATTGAGTGACGCGAAGAAACATGGTATCAAGTTTGGTATTTGGATTGAACCCGAAATGGCGAACACTGCCAGTGAATTGTACGAACAACATCCCGACTGGGTACTTAAAGCGCCGGAACGTGACCTTGTACTAGGACGTGGGGGTACACAAGTCGTGCTCGACCTTGCCAATCCTGCTGTACAGGATTTTATTTTCGGTGTGGTAGACGGTCTGATGACTTCCTATCCGGAAATAGACTATATTAAGTGGGACGCCAATATGTCCATCTTGAATCATGGTTCCCAATATCTGACGAAAGATAATCAAAGCCATCTGTATATCGAGTTTCATCGTGGTTTTGAGAAAGTATGCCAACGTATTCGTGCCAAATATCCCGACATAACCATTCAGGCATGTGCCAGCGGTGGTGGTCGTGCTAATTACGGTATTTTGCCGTATTTCGATGAGTTTTGGGTAAGTGACAATACCGATGCCTTACAACGTGTGTATATGCAGTGGGGGACATCTTATTTCTTTCCTGCCATTGCGATGGGGTCGCATATCAGTGCCGCTCCCAATCACCAGACTTTCCGTACTATTCCGTTAAAATACCGCATCGATGTGGCAATGAGCGGCCGTCTCGGTATGGAAATTCAACCCAAGAACATGACCGGCGAGGAAAAGGATCTTTGTAAGAAAGCTATTGCTGAATATAAAACAATTCGTCCGGTAGTGCAACTGGGTGATATTTATAGGTTGATGTCTCCATATGACCGGCAAGGTGTGGCATCTTTGATGTACGTCAGCTCCGAAAAGGACAAGGCGGTGTTTTATTGGTGGAAAACCGAGCATTTCGTCAACCAACATTTACCTCGTGTCAAGATGGCGGGGCTTAGTCCTGAAAAGCAGTACCGGATACATGAATTGAATCGCATTGATAATGTTCCCCTGAGCTATGAGGGAAAAACATTCAGTGGTGCCTACCTTATGGCGAACGGACTGGAGATACCTTATAGCCATAGGGTGGACTATCATAAACAGAATGATTATTCAAGCAGGGTGTTGTATTTGGAGGTGGTGGAGTAAATTTTACTTCCGTTTAATAAGAGTGAAAAACTATGGAAAGCATGAAATAAAATCGTAACAGCTTTTGAAAAAGTAGGATAGATGTTGAAATGGATATAAACATACCACTTTGCCACGAAGGGACTTTGTGGCAAAGTGGTATTAATTATTCTATATCAATAACCTTATTTTCTATCACTGAAACTAAAGGGAAAACACCTATAGAATCTTTCATGTTCAAATCTTTTGGGGTAGGAGGTATGAAATGTGCCTCACTTCCTTTTATTTTTGCTCTTTTATTGTTTAGGGTAACGATAGCATATAATGGTTGGTCATAAGTAATAGAATGTTTCAAAAGCGGGTATTTCCGATTGACTTCTTCTGAATAACGTTTTTCTGTTTGTGAAAAGCGATTTATCCATACATACGATGCACTGTTTATTTGCATGTATGTTATTCCGTTTATCTCTTTAGTATAATTACTATGATTATGCCCGCTGAATGCCAGAACCACTTTTTTAAAACCCGCATGTTGATTCTCATTTTCCAGGACAGTCCGTACTTCTGCTCCATTTTTCAGAAAAGTATCAATACTCTGATGAGAGAACAATACACATTTTTTATCTGTTCTTCGTAAATCCGTTTCCAACCATTTTAGTTGTTGGGCATCTATATAATCATGCATGTTTTCGTTCGCTTTATAATTATTACCTTTTGCATAGTGCGTATATTTTTGGCCATCGAATAAATTATTTCCATCTAATACGATAAAATGAAATTCTCCTTCATCAAAGGAATAGTAACGTTCTGGCATTCCGATTCCTGATATATATTCGGTAACCGTATATTTGTCTACATCATGGTTCCCCATTACGTGGTATTTATTACCTTTAAAGGAGTTCCAAATAGTTAAAAAAGTCATACTGGTACTATCTAGGCGGCAGAAATCGCCTAAATTGATTATAAAATCAACTTTCTCTTTTTGAGCTACCTTAACAAAAGTTTCTAAACGTTTTTGCCCATCGGGAACATCAGGACCATGCAAATCTGAAATAATAGCGAATTTGATAGTATTTTCCGGAGATTTACAAGCAGTAGATAATATTCCAGATAGTAATAATACTAGTACTAATAAATAGTTTTTTTTCATCATAACCAATATTTTAAATAATGAATAAATCGTGATGTCAAAATTATGTGTTTTATTCACCATTGTAGTTTTATGTAGTATATAAAAGTTGTATTTTTGTACAAATCTGCATGTTCCGTATGTCATTTGTTCGCTTATATGTTGATAAATGGGTAATTCTTGATTACTTGTGTTGTTTCAGTTGTACATTCTTTTTTGTATATGGAATATTTAAGTATACAACCTGTTTAGAAAGAAAAATAAGACACTCGTATGAACTGTTCTAATCTTCCGGTATGTAATCTGTGTAGCTAAATACATTTCCATACAACTTTTGAAGTTGTCAATTGTTCGAGGTTTGAGTGGACACTTGGATTTAGGCTGGTTCTTCTTGAAGTCCCAATGTGCAGGATTGACAGAAATTTCTAAACTTATGTACTTCTTCTTCTTCCCGTTCTTACAGCTTCTCACCATAAGCGGTAATTTTTCATTCTTTAAAACTTTTGATTTGTAGCACGTTACATTAACAGTTGTTTTTATTCTTTGTTTAACTATCGGTTTGACTGAACCATGTGAACTATTGTAATTTAAGCATAAAAAAAGAGAGTTACTATAAGTGTAACTCTCTGATCCTTTGGTGATCCGCCTGGGGTTATGAACCGAGCGTTATTTCTTCCTCAATATCAGTACTTTCAGAAATTTCGGCTTTGCATCCGTCACGCTTTAGTCCTTAAAAACTGTCAGCTGTTGTCCGGTGTCTGTCTGCCAACATCTTGGGTTCAAATGTACGCATTATTT
>OGDN01002359.1_pt1 | contig 24799 bp, 34 predicted proteins | sample 1570271 | NCBI WGS metagenome assembly OGDN01 (sample SAMEA4384481, study PRJEB24528) | human gut metagenome | reverse complement strand
AGTGAGAAATACATGAAAGCAGATGTTCAATTCTGGAGAGAACTGAAACAGCAGAGAAACAACATGACCAAACAGCAATACCGCACGATAAAAGGACAGGCTGTCAAAGGCAATATGGATGCCGCCCGAAGAGGTATGCTCAGAATTCAGCAGAGGAGGAATTACAGATGACAATGACCACAGAATTTCAGCTTGTTGACATCAACAAGTTAGTGCCTTATGCAAATAATGCTCGTACACACAATAAAGAACAGATTCTGAAACTCCGTTCTTCCCTCCGTGAGTTTGGATTTGTGAATCCTGTCATCATTGACAAGGAATACAACGTTCTTGCTGGGCATGGACGCATCATGGCAGCAAAGGAAGAAGGAATTACAGAAATTCCTTGTGTATATGTTGACCATTTCACAGAGGCACAGAAAAAGGCATATATTCTTGCCGACAATCGTATGGCATTGGACGCAGGCTGGGACGATGATTTGCTTGCTGTTGAGATGGAAGAGTTACAGAATCTCGGATTTGACCTTGGTTTGACTGGTTTCGATGAATCTGAAATTGCTGATTTATTTGATACAAACAGCGGTGATGAAGTCAAAGACGATGATTTTGACCTTACCAAGGCACTTGAAAAGGCTGCATTTGTACAGCATGGCGATATCTGGATTGTTGGAAAACATAAGCTGATGTGCGGCGACGCTACTTCTGCGGAAGATGTATCTGCTCTTATGGGAGATACAAAGGCAAACCTTATTCTGACCGATCCGCCTTATGGAGTTTCTTTCAAGAGTTCCAGTGGACTTACCATTCAGAATGACAGTATGAAAAACGAAGAATTCTACAACTTTCTTCTTGCTTCATTCAAGTGTATGGCTGACCACCTTGAAAAAGGCGGTGCAGCCTATGTATTCCATGCGGATACGGAGGGACTGAATTTCAGAAAGGCTTTCATTGATGCCGGATTTCATCTTGCAGGCTGCTGTATCTGGGTGAAAGATAGTCTGGTGCTTGGACGCTCGGATTATCAGTGGCAGCACGAACCTGTGTTGTATGGCTTTATGCAGAACGGCAAGCATCATTGGTATTCAGACCGCAAGCAAACGACCATCTGGAATTTTGATAAGCCGAAACGCAATGCAAATCACCCAACTTCAAAGCCACTTGACCTTTTAAGCTATCCTATCGGAAATTCCACACAGGCAAATGGTGTAGTTATTGATACGTTTGGCGGTAGCGGTTCAACCCTTATGGCTTGTGAGCAAATGAACCGCATTTGTTACACAATGGAACTGGATGAAAAGTATGCATCTGTTATTCTCCGACGCTATGTTGAGGATACCGGCGATGCTGACGGTGTGTATGTTATCCGTGACGGACAGCAGATACCTTACTGTGAACTTGTAAAAGAGGTGGAAAAGCCTGATGAATAAACCTCTTACGCTCAGCAGCCTTTTTGATGGTTCAGGAACATTCCCCATGATGGCTATGCTTTCCGGCATCGTGCCTGTCTGGAAATCAGAAATTGAACCTTTTCCTATCGCTGTAACCGAAAAGCGACTGCCTTTTGTAAAGCACCTTGGCGACATCAACAGCATCAACGGTGCAGAAATTGAGCCTGTGGATATTGTCACCTTTGGCTCGCCCTGTACTGATCTTTCAGTTGCAGGCAAGCGTCAGGGCTTGAATGCAGAGCGTTCAGGACTTTTCTTTCAGGCAATCAGAATTATAAAGGAAATGAGAGGTGCAACCAATGGAAAATATCCGAGATTTGCAGTGTGGGAAAATGTCACAGGAGCATTCTCCTCAAATGGCGGAGAAGACTTCCGATGTGTCCTCGAAGAACTCTGCAAGATTAAAGACGCAGATTTATCTGTCCCTAAACCTGAAAAATGGACAAAGGCAGGAGAAATCATGGGTGAAAATTTCTCTGTCGCCTACAGGACGTTCGATGCTCAATACTGGGGCGTACCCCAGAGAAGAATGCGTGTCTACCTTGTCGCAGATTTTGATGGCGGATGTGCCTCAAAAATATTATTTGAGTCAGAAGGCGGCACAGGGTATTCTGCGGAGAGCTTCAGAGCGTGGCAAGAAACTGCCCGAAGTTTTGGAAACTGCTCTGAAGAAACAGGCTCAGGGCTGATGTTTGAGAATCATTCTCAGGATACCAGATACACAGGACCTCTTAATGTTGCTCAGACAGTTTCTGCAACTTATGGAACAGGCGGAAACAATCAGCCTTTTGTGGTGGAATCATCGGTTGTTCCTGCAACACTGAAAATACGATGTGGTCACGGAAATGGTGGACGTGGAGCGTTGATTCAGAAAAACAAATCTGCTACTCTTTCCTGCAATAACGACCAGACACTTTTCGTTCCAAAGGCATATGGTATCTGTGGAAAATACAGTAATTCTATGTTGTCGAACAATCCAAACAGCGGATTTTATGAAGCAGATACTTCAAGAACCATTGATACCAGCAATCAGTCACCTTGCAAAAATCAAGGCGGAATGGTAGTAGTTGAAGGAAACGGTAGCAGACCTTCACATCATGGTGACGGATACAAGGAATCGGAAACCATGTATACGCTGAATTGTACGGAAAATCATGCTGTATCGTATGGCATCGGCAGACCTGCCATGAATCAGGGATACAACGCACGATTCAGTTTTCAGGTGGAAGAAGAAAAATCTCCTACAATCGTTGCGTCGGGGGCAGGCGGAATCGCTCATCCGAAATACTCCACAAGCAAAAATTCCCACCATACTGTTGCTGAAAAGGAAAAAGCAAACACACTTGTAGCATCGGATTACAAAGATCCGCCTGTTGTCAATGACAGCACTCCTGAAATTGAATACATCGTAAGACGACTGACACCCCAGGAATGTGCGTTACTGCAAGGTATGCCGGCTTGGTGGTGTGATGATATTGGCATTGAAAATCCGACCGAAGAACAGATAAATTGGTGGCAGAATGTTTTTGAAACATACAACAAAGCTGTCGGTAAGACCTGCAAACCAAAATCCCGTAAGCAGATTGAAAAGTGGCTGAAGAATCCGTATTCTGATAGTGCTGCCTATAAAATGTGGGGAAATGGTATCGCTTCAAGCAACGCTTTGTTTGTGCTGGCAGGAATCGCCTATTATGCACAAAACAAGGGGAAATAATTCTACATATCTCACACTTGCTATCTGTGCCATTCTGAGTTATCATGTGTACTACCAAAAAGGAGGTCAAACATATGATAATTGAATTTCAGCTTATAGGAGAAAAACGAAAAGAACTTGCAAAAACAGTCAGTGAGATTATTGGTGCTCCTGCCGAATATCAGTTCATGCCGACTTGTGCATACAAAATTGGTGACTTTTACACCGTTACCAAAGAGGGTAATCTTGAAATCAGCGATTCTGCTGACAGCAAAGAGATTGATATGCTGATTAGTGAACTTGCAAGCAGAGGTTATGATGTTCCACTTGATGAAGAAGAAAACGGTCTGACGGTAGAGATGCCTTTGGAACTGGTTGATGATGCTACAATCGACAGGCTCAGAAAAATCGTAGAAAATAAGGGTGAACTTTTCAAGGCTGCATTCAAAACTGACAACCTTGAAATCGTCGCTGAAGCAGACAAGATTTGCTTTCCTTGGTTTACCGTTGAAAATGATGGTGATGCAGATGCCTACTGCACTTTCATTTCCATGCTATGCGAATTTGCAAAGAATCAGAAACGTATCAACAATAAGTTTGAAACCAGCGATAATCCCAAATACACAATGCGTTGTTATCTCCTTCGCCTTGGCATGATTGGTGTAGAGTACAAGTCAACAAGAAAGGTACTGCTTAGAAATCTTTCAGGCAGTTCGGCTTTCAGAAAGGTAGCAAATAATGAAGTTTCCGAATAAAGCATATCTTGAAAATCTCAGAAAACAGTATCCCGTTGGGACAAAGATACAGCTGATTTCTATGCGAAATGAAAAATATCCCATTCTTCCCGGAACGATCGGTGAGGTTACCCATATCGATGATTTGGGTTCCATACACATGAAATGGCAGAACGGCTCTTCTCTTGCCCTGATTCCCGAAGTGGATTCTTTTAAGGTTGTGGCAGCCGAAAAATAAGGCAGAACCTATTCCATCGTACTGTATTTTACCATAGAAAATCAAGGAAAGCAAGACTGTATATTACACAATCATCTGGCGGATATACAGTCTGTTTTTCTGTACATTTAGCGTCTTGATATATACTTCATAATGCGGTAATATGTGATACAACGAAAGGGCAGAAAGCCCGAAATTACGGAGGAAAATACCATGAACGCTAAAACAGAAAGACAGATTGAAAACCTGAAAAATCAGACCATTGGGGTTGAAATTGAGATGAACCACATCACAAGAGAACGAGCTGCAAAGCTTGCCGCAGACTTTTTTGGAACAGGCAGATATGAATTCACAGCAAGCCGAAACGGATACAGCACCTGGTCAGCTTGGGATGCACAGGGCAGAGAATGGAAATTTCAAAAGGACGTCAGCATTGCAGGATGCGATGCTGAAAAGTGCGAACTGGTTACACCGATTCTTCACTACGGCGACATTGAAACCTTGCAGGAGCTTGTGAGAAGACTTCGTAAGGCAGGAGCAGTAAGCCACGCAGGGATTGGGGCAGGAGTTCATATTCACATCGGAGCGAACGGACACACGCCGCAAAGCCTGAGAAACCTTGCAAACATCATGGCAAGCCACGAAAGACTGATTGCAGATGCTTTGAAAATCGACCAGTGCAGAATGAACAGATATTGCAGAACGGTAAACCCAAGATTCATTGAACAGCTGAACAAAAAGAAACCAACCACAATGGCACAGCTTGCAGACATCTGGTACACAGCAAACGGTGCGAATTACGGCAGAAATCAGCATTACAATGACAGCAGATACCATATGCTGAACTTCCACGCAACCTTTACAAAAAGCACAATCGAATTTCGACTTTTCCAGTTTGACAAGCCTACAGCAGAAAAGAAAAACGGACTTCACGCAGGACAATTGAAAAGCTACATTCAGCTTTGCCTTGCACTTTCCGAAATGGCAAAGGAACTGAAAACAGCAAGTCCAAAACCACAGCAAACGGAAAATCCAAAATTTGCAATGCGAACATGGCTGATTCGATTGGGACTGGTTGGCGAAGAGTTCTCCACAGCGAGAAGTTTTCTTACCAAGAACCTTGACGGAGATGCGGCTTTCAGATATGGCAGAGCCTGAAACGGCTCGCACCTCAAAGGCAACGGGTGGCAACACAGCCGCCCACGTTGCTTTTGTGGATAGTTTTCCAACCAAATAAATCAAGCCAAACAATCCCGCACAGCCCCTGATTTTACAAAGTATAATCTGAACAAATACCACACAAGAAAAGGCACAGATATTTTGTAGATTTAGCGGGTTGCATTTACTCCGAAAAAGAGTTAATATGTGACTACCGCAAAGCGGAATCTACAAAAAGGAGATTTGAAATGAAAAGATATTATATCGCCTACGGTTCAAACCTCAATGTCCGTCAAATGAAATTCAGATGCCCCACAGCAAAAATCGTTGGAACGGCGGTTATCGGGGATTATGAACTTCTCTACAAAGGCAGCAAAACAGGCTCTTACCTTACCATTGAAAAAAAGAAAGGCTCAGTTGTTCCGGTTGCAGTCTGGGAAGTGACTGCCGCCGATGAACACAACCTTGATATTTACGAGGGCTATCCTAATTTCTACTACAAGAAAAATATGAAAATCAGACTTTCCGAAACCGGAAAAATGATTGATGCTTTTGTGTATATCATGCATGAAGAACGCAGGTTTGGAATTCCAACTTCTGCATATGTCAGCACCTGCAAATTCGGATACACCATTTTCGGATTTGATTTCAAGTACCTTGATGAAGCCTATGAAAAAAGTCTGAAAGGAGTTGCCAACAATGAAAAATGAAACCCCGACTGAAAGAACCTGCCCGAAATGCGGATGTGTTTATACTAAAGTTCCTGCACTTTCCAGAACTGATAATGAAACGCTGATTTGCCCCGACTGCGGAATCCGTGAGGCTCTCGAAAGCATTGGTATTTCCAAAGAAGAACAGGAAAAAATCATCAACATTATTCACCGTAACACAGCAGAATAAGACAATGCAAGCCGCCACGTTTGGCTGTGTGGCAATTCAGGGATTTCCTCCGTAAATTATCCCATTTGAAGCAAAGCCCCACACAAGCCGACAAGGTGACTCAGAAAGGAAACCCATATGAAAGTACTTATCGTTGAACCAAGAAAACGTCCAAGAGAAGCTGAAATTGACGGCAGTCTGGAATCCATGCAGAAAACGGTTGGCGGGTATCTGCAAGCGATATACCCTTTTGAAGATGAGATTGCCCTTGTTTGTGATGACGAATCAAAGTTGAAATCCGATACGGAGTGGAACAGAGTGCTTCCTGAAACAGGTGACATCATAAAAGGTACATTTTTCATCACAGGTCTTGGAGCAGAAGATTTTACAGACCTTTCTCCTGAACTTATGAAAAAGTACAAACAGCGATTTTGGAATATTGAACTTTTCATTCCCACACCAAACGCTGATGCCGATTGCAATCAGGGACTGACAGCCCACACATTCGCCTGTAACGGCAAGTAAAACCGATTCCGAATACCTTTCCAATTTGAAAAGCAACGCCACAAACGCAAACGTGGCGGCTGCTTTTTTGCTGTCATAATCTACACAATACAGGGGCGATTTTCAAACTGTATATTCTGGCAGTTTAGCCGCTTGCAATTATACACACTATGCGGTAATATGTAATCACCGAAAGGGAAAACAACCAAAAAACCACGAAATACGGAGGAAAACACAATGGTAGCATACGGAATCGCAAAGGCAAGAGCAATGGCAAACAGAACGGACTGGAACGAAAGAACCGAAATCACAAAGGCGGTCATCACCTGGGTGGATGAGGACTACGAATACGAACTGGAAATCGAAAACGAGTACAGAATGGACGATGCGGAATTCACCGACTGGGTTGAGGAAAACGCAGAAAGCCTTGCAAAGGCAGATGCGGAGGAAAACGGAACGACCTTTGAGGGAATCGACGGCATTGACTTTACGGAAAAGGAAATCGATGACGATGCCCTTTTCGATGAGGAGTACGAAAACGCCTGCGAATTTGAATGGGAGTGCCAGACCGGACGGTAATCCAAAACCCATAGCCCAAGACCAAAGCCCCGAAAGGGGCTGCGGCTCGTACAGCCGCTGTGTTGCCCTTGTCCGGCGTGGTTTTGTTTCCTCCAAGTGGTTTTCCCTTTCCCACAAATGCCCCACGCAGGGCAACGTGGGGCTTGCTTTTTTGGTTGGTATCATACACAATTTTCTGCCTTCCTCTTTGTGCAGAATATGCCGGAAATTTCGTTGACTTCTCCTTTGGTTTATGGTAATATACATCATGCCGAATGGCAAAAACAACGAAAACTGGAGGAAAAAACAATGTGGACAGAAGGAACAATTCGGGTTGGAGCAAGCGTATTTCACTACTGGGTGAAATACTATGAGGAGCCTTCCATTTACGGTTACGAGGAAGGCAGAGCCTCCAAGATCACACTGCGGCGGAATGGCAAAACGGTGTTCAATTTTGACCGGGGCATGGATATTCCGCCGGAGGATGAAGAAACCGAAACTGCACTGGCGATCCTACTGAAACAGTACAACTGATTTTTCCAAAACCGAATTCCACGAGCCGGAGCCGAAAGGCTCTGGCGGTCGTACACCTGATTTTTGTTCGTGTATGGTACACAAGAAACCGTAGAAATTTCGACGTTTTTTCTGTTCATTTAGCCGCTTGCTATCCTTGAATTTGTATGGTAACATGGTTACAATGGGAATAGAATCTCAATTACAAAAAAGCCCACCGGGGCATAAAAATAAATGATACAGACTTGCTTTTTGGCAGGTCTTTTTTGTTGAGGGAGGTGATGCAATGGCAAGATTTAAACCGACACGCTTTATGGCGGAAGATTCCAAATACAATAAAAAGGCGGCAGATTATGCTGTTTCCTTTATCGAATGCCTTAGTCATACCAAAGGCACATGGGCTGGAAAGAAATTTGAACTGCTGGACTGGCAGGAACAGATTATCCGTGACCTGTTCGGCATTCTGAAATCGAATGGCTATCGGCAATTCAACACGGCTTATATCGAGATTCCGAAGAAAAATGGCAAATCAGAACTTGCCGCTGCGGTTGCTCTGCTGCTCACCTGCGGTGACGGTGAAGAACGTGCGGAGGTGTATGGCTGTGCTGCCGACCGGCAACAGGCTGCAATTGTTTTTGATGTGGCTGCCGATATGGTGCGAATGTGTCCTGCCCTGAATAAGCGTGTCAAAATCCTGACATCGCAAAAGCGAATCGTCTACATTCCTACAAACAGCTTTTATCAGGTGCTTTCAGCAGAAGCCTATTCCAAGCACGGTTTCAACATCCACGGGGTGGTGTTCGATGAACTGCATACGCAGCCGAACCGAAAGCTGTTTGATGTTATGACAAAAGGTTCCGGCGATGCCAGAATGCAGCCTTTATATTTCCTGATTACCACTGCTGGCACAGACACAAATTCAATCTGCTATGAAGTACACCAAAAGGCAAATGACATTCTGGAAGGCAGAAAACATGATCCGACTTTCTATCCGGTCATTTACGGTGCGGATGAATCGGAGGACTGGACTGACCCAAAGGTCTGGAAAAAAGCAAACCCAAGCCTTGATAAAACTATCGGTATGGATAAGGTGGTAGCTGCGTGTAATTCTGCAAAGGAAACGCCGGGCGAAGAGAACGCTTTCCGACAATTAAGACTCAATCAATGGGTAAAACAGGCAGTGCGTTGGATGCCGATGGAGAAATGGGATAAATGCAAGCTCAGCTTTGATGAAGAGATGCTTGCTGGGCGTATCTGCTATAGTGGGCTTGACCTTTCCTCTACAACAGATATAACAGCATTTGTTTTGGTATTTCCGCCAACAGATGAAGATGAGCATTATTATGTTCTCCCTTACTTCTGGCTGCCGGAAGAAACACTGCCACTCAGAGTAAGACGTGACCACGTTCCTTATGATGTATGGGAACGGCAAGGCTTTCTGAAAACCACTGAGGGGAATGTGGTTCACTACGGTTTTATCGAAAATTTCATCGATGAACTGGGGCAGAAATTTCACATCAAAGAGATTGCTTTCGACCGTTGGGGTGCGGTGCAGATGTCACAGAATCTGGAGGGGCTTGGTTTTACGATGGTGCAGTTCGGGCAGGGTTACAAAGACACTTCCCCTACATTAGACATAAATGCTTCAACCTGTTCTCTCTTTGGTGGGTCTGCCATTTCATCGGTCATATTCAAGATGATAACTGCTTTTTCTGGATAAACAAGCACTTTGTGAATCACGGTATGGAAAAACGTCTGACGGTCTTCGATATGCTCCAGCCGAAGAGCCAGCCAACGAAAATAATTTTCAAAATGCTCTTTTTTCAGCTGCGGCTGCAAAATCGGCATCTTTTCAATTTCTGCTTTTTGTTCTTCCAGCTGAGTCAATTTTTCTTGCAATGCCTTGGAACTTGGACACGCAATCAGAGCGTTCACCGTTCCTTGTATCTGTTTTTCAATCTCATTCAGCCGTTTGCTGCGGTCTGGTTTTCCATCCATATCCGTGGTATAGATTTGGTACAGTCGTTCTGCAAGCGTGGAAACCTGCTCTTCTGTGAAAAAGGTTTGCAAGGCATCTATCACCACCTGCTCCAGCTTGTCTGCATGAATATGTACGCTGTTTTCTGCATGTTCCCTGCTCCGGCAAGCATAATAGAAATACTTTCGTTCTACAGACGAACCGCAGACATATCTTCCGCAAACACCACACTGCAACAGCCCTGACAGTGCGTAAGTATGCCCTGTGGCGTGTTCTCTGGAACGATGGGCAGACTGATTCAACTTTTCCTTTACCCGTTCAAATGTCGTCTGTGAGATGATTGCCGGACAGGTTTCCGGCTCTTCGATACCGTCTATGTAGTGTATCCCTGTATATTTGTCATTGTGCAGGATGTCGGAAACGGTATAGCGTTTAAATTCGTTCCCGTAGTTCGTCCGGTATCCATCTGCATTCAGCTGGTCTGCAATGGATTGAATCGTACATCCGGAAAGATAGCTTTTGAAAATCCGCCGTACATTCACCGCCTGCTCTTCGTTGATGACAAATCGCTTGTCTTTCCGGTCATAGCCGTACAGCACCCGACCGCCGAAATTATGCCCTTTTATAATGCTTTCCCGAATGCCACGCTTGCATTTTCGGGAAAGTTCCCGGCTGAAATATTCGTCCATGGATTCCAGCAAGCCTTCAATCAAAATGCCCTCTGGGCTGTCTGTAATGCGTTCAGTCGCAGATAATACCTTTACGCCATTCTTTTTCAGCTGCTGCTTGCTGATGGCACTATCATAGCGGCTACGGGCGAATCGGTCGAGTTTGTAAACCAGCACATAATCCCAGCCGCCGTTCTTGCTATCTTTTAGCATTTTCTGAAACTGCTCCCGATGCTCTGTAGAAGTGCCGGAGGTTGCCCGGTCGATGTATTCGCCCACGATTTGAATTTGCTCTGCCTTTGCAAACTCTTCGCAGACACGCCGCTGCCCCTCAATGCTCTGTTCGGTCTGTCTGTCGCTGGAATAACGACCATAAAACACTGCTCTTTTCATAATCGCTCCTTAATTGTACCGCCCCACAATTCCTTGCAGGGCGGCTTTTTTAATCATCAATGTTATAGCTGTAGCTATAACTATCATACAAGCTTGACAGTTCCTCTTCTGCCTTTTTTGCTTTATGGTTGGAGATTACAGACACGACAATCACGTACAGCACAAACGACACAATGGACGTTATAATCAGGTTTTTCCCGCCAGTTTTGTCGTTTTTGCCAACCTGAATACATCCAAGGACAAGCCCTACAATCGGAATTAAAAATGCGATGACATACATCCACGTTTCAACATCGCTGCCACCGTTGTAGGTCTGTTTCATCGTAAATGGGTCAAAAACAACTGTTGGTCTTTCGCACTTTGGGCAAGTTTCTACTTTTGGCGAGTAAATCTCGTTACAATACGGGCAGCATCTACGTTCGCCAGAAATCTGTGACAAGTCCGCACCACACTTATAGCACTTGTCGTTTGCTTCGCCGTTCATTTCGCCACAATTTGGGCAAGTTTTCATTTCAATACACTCCTTTTTCGCTGGGCAAAATTGTTTTACCCTCTTTTATTTTATTATAGCAAGTATCGGGTTCAAAAGCAAGTTATAACCGATTTTGTAACCTATTTGTAACCGTATTTAGAGAAATAAACAAAATCAATTTGTCGAATTTGCATAATATCAATAAAAATAGTTACAAAAAGTCCCACCGGAGCAGGTGCATCAACCGCTTCGATGGGATTTTTTCATTGATTGTTGATAAAGTGCTTGAACTGTTCAAACACCTGCCGTTCCAGTGGATGCGTCAAAAATTTATTTCTTGCAAGCAAGATTTGCATCCGTCTGGAACGGATTTCTGCCGCCTGCATGGACACATTGCAAAGTGCGGCAATTTCTTTTGCTGTGGTGGCATGCAACGCCCACAGCACACAAGCTGGCATCAAACAACCAACTGCAAAACGGTCAGCTTCCTGCTCCTCTGCGGTGCGGCTGCTGTCACGGTAGCGTGGGTCACTGCCAACATGACCTAATAGATAGTGTCCCAGTTCGTGCATGACAGTAAACCGCTGCCGTTGCACAGATTGGCTCTTGTTTAGCAAGATAATACCATTATTGGTCACTTTTCCAGCCTGTTCGATGCCGTCATAAACGCATTGCAACTGGTATTGTGCAGCAATCTGCACGGGTTTCAGCGGCAGTTCCGCCACATGGCAATCAATCAGGCATTGCCAGCTTGCATTTCTAACATGCTGGTATCTTCCATAATACAACATAATTCACCCTTGTGTTATTGTAACACGAGGGCGTTTTTTTATGCATTACAAATCATCCGGCACACGTGGTAGGTTTGCAATTCGTTCTGCTTCTTCCTGCGTCATTTCTTCGGTATGCGGTGGTTCTCCGCCACGGGCGGCGACTTTTACCGTATAAACCATAGATTCTTTTAGATTGATTGGCTGGTTTGCCTGATGGCTTTCCACAATTTTTCGCACAAATCGGTCAATCACCTGCTTGTCGTTTTCTTCTAAGCCGATATACGTTTCCAGAACCTTTCGGGCGGTATCACTCAGCTTGTACCGCTTAACCAGCTGGTCAATTACAGATAACGCATTTGCATCATACATTTCGCCCGTTCCATGTTCCAACCATTCCCGGTTGATGCCGTATTCTTTGCAAATGATACCTATAATCAGTGGTTTTTCTGCAGCATTCGTTTCATTTCTGTCCCAGTTTCTCACAACATGACCAGATACTCCGATTTTTGCACCAAATGCGTCACGAGACAAATGCAAACTCTTTCGCAACTCTAATATTCTTGCGTTTACACTCATTTCATCCATACTATCACCTCCTATCTGCTATTTATTATATCACATGAAAAAGTGGCTGTCAACCAAAAATAAAAATATTTTTTTGGAAAAAAGGGTTGACAAACAGAAAAAAGTGTGCTATAATTGGCTCACAGCCAAAACAAAGGAAACGGAATTGGTTGTAAACCAAAATGGAAAGGTGGTGATGGAAATGTATCATATTGTCGACTTTAGCCGAATCGATGCTCCACATGCAACGCTAATGTATTTTCAATTGCCTTACCACGAGTGGTGCAAATTTGAAAATTCAAAGTTGTTTCATGACCTGATAAGGTATTTGGAGGAATCAGAAAAGCAAGATAGCCAGAGTGAGAAGCTAAAGAATTCAGATAGATAGGTAAAACTTCCGTACGAATAACACCTTTATCTTGAATTTCTTTTCCAGTTTTTTCGCAAAAAGTTTCTGCCATATAAGGTCTCGGCTCAGAATCATATTGAACACCATCAATTAAGATTCTGATTTGTGTAATTGAAATTGGTAATTGTGACCGATTGTCAATTCTAAAGTGCATTTTAAAAATATGCATTTCTTTTTCATTTCCATTTGAATCTGGAACCCCTATTGTGTACTTTGAAAGTACAGTTTTTCCGAAGTATACTGTAATCTTTTTCTTTTTTGTATAGTAGAGATAAGCAAAATTGGTAATTGAAATAATAAGAGCAATAATTGCAGAAACACCAGTAAAAATGTTCATGATATTGCCGTCAAAAAAATCTGAAATCATTTGAATAATACCCTTTGATTCAGACACATCATGAGCACATTTTGAAATCAAACTTGCTATAGAATTCATACATTCACCTCCCTTCGTTATCTTTTATTATATCATATTTTCTATAAAGCGTCAACCGGAATCAAAAAATATAGAGAAAAAGAGGTGATGAACATGAAAAGAGATTGTAGTGCGTATTATCCAAGGCTGGAAGCAGAAATGATTTTGCGACATGTTACAAGACTTTGCCTGAAAGAATGCATCGGGTTAAAGTACAACACACTTTGTAAAAAGGTAAACGGTGAATTGCGATTTTCTTTGGAAGAAGCCATCAAAATCCAAGAAAACTATTTTCCGGACATCTCTGTAAACGAGTTGTTCCGACATGAATGAATGCTTAACACTTGTTTTTAACACTCGCCTGAGCGTTAAACGAGCGTTGAGCGAGCGTTAAATTCGCTGACCTACCGGCAACACGGGGACGGTGTGGCAGCATCGTAGTCATTGGCAATACCTCATTCTTTGCCTTTATACTACGCTTTGCGGTGAGCGTATCACCGCTGCATGGGATGCGTCTGAGTGACCAGCAGCTTTGCTGTGCGGTGCAATTCCGCAGCATCCACAAAATTTCAGGAGGAACAGAACATGAATCAAGACGAACAAAAGCCCTGTTGTGTGAACTGTCACATCAGCGGTGTGCCTTTGTATCTGGGGCTGGATGGCAAGCAGCACTGTGCTGATCACATTGGTTTGCTACTGCCAGATTTCCCGAAGCAGGAAACCAAACCTGTTAGAAAGGATGTGATTTTATGAAAGAACTGGAACTGATTGCTTATTGCTTGTCTTTGATGAACGAAGAAGACTACAATCTGATGCTGGCGTTTATGGCTGGTGCAACATTCAAGCGGCTGGAAACAGCAAACAAGTAAGGAGGAAATGGCATGGAAAAGCCGATGAAAGCAAGCGTTGTGCCGGCGAAGGAGCAGGCAGACCGTTCGGTCTATGAAGCACTGGCGATGATGATTGTGGAGTTCTACAAACGGAATCCGGAGTTCGTAGAACATCCAGAACGGATGGCAGAGCATGAGCCGGAAAGTTGAGTATCGGAACGGGTTCAAATACATGTACTGCGAGCAATGCGGACTGGATTGGAACGTATCCTGGCAGTTTACAGGGTGGTATGTGTGTCCGGTTTGCAGAAATAAGAACAGAAAGGAGAAGCAAAAAGATGGGAAAAATCGTTGTAAAGGGTGACTGGAATCAACATGATGTTCGCATTCATTCAATGGGGCTCAACAGAGCAGATGCGGCTAAGATGTTGCTGGCGGCGTTTATCAGCATCACGGAAACGCTGGATGATGACATCAAAAAAGCCACGTTTCTGGCTGCATTGAACTGCTGCAGGGACGAGGTTTACAGCCCAAAAATTGAGGTGATAAAATGATGACCCCAGAAGAACGGCGGCTGAAGAAGAATCAAGAATCACTGGAAAGCTACAATTGGTATAAAGCCAACCATGTTTGCGTGCGATGCCGTAACGCTCCGGCAGTAGACGGGCTTGTTACTTGCCAAGCATGCCGGGAAGCGATGAATGCAAGCAACCGTTTTCGGTACGCTGCATTAACGTCCGAACAGAAAGCAGAACAGTCGGCGAAGAAAAAAGCAGTCAGAGCGGCATGGCGAGCCGCTGGGCTTTGTACCCGTTGCGGCAGGAAGCGAGAGGACAAGCAGCTTTTAACCTGCGAACACTGCAGGAAAAAGGATAAAAGAGGAGGCAAAAGAACATGCAAACAATGATTTTAGGCGGCATTGCAATGGCACTCTTCTGGGTCTGGGTTGCATGGCGGCGACATAACAGCCAGTGGGAAGACGAACAACTACATCGGGAGGACGAAAAATGAGCGTTAAAATCAACAGTCTGGAAATCGAAAATGTTAAGCGAATCAAGGCGGTGAAGCTGGAACCGTCTGCAAACGGTTTGACCATCATCGGCGGCAACAACAACCAGGGCAAAACCTCCGTACTGGATGCGATTGCATGGGCACTGGGCGGCGACAAGTACAAGCCTACTGCTGCGGCAAGGGATGGAGCATACACTGACCCCATCTTGCATGTAGAGTTGTCCAACGGGCTGATTGTGGAGCGAAAGGGCAAGAACAGCAGCCTGAAAGTCATCGACCCACACGGGAACAAGGCAGGACAGCAGCTGCTAAACTCGTTCCTGTCTGCGTTAGCACTGGACTTGCCAAAGTTTATGCATGCATCCGACAAGGAAAAGGCGGCAATTCTGCTGCAAATCATTGGCATTGGCGACCAACTCGCACAGCTGGAAGCAGAAGAAAGCCGCCTGTACAACCAGAGAACCGCCATCGGCAGAATCGCAGACCAGAAGCAGAAATATGCTTCAGAGTTGCAATGCTGGGAGAATGTCCCCAGTACGCCTGTTTCTGCATCAGAACTTCTTGCAAAACAGCAAGCGATACTGGCACGAAACGGCGAAAATCAGCGAAAGCGAGAGCATGCCGTTCAGTATGCACAGGAACTCACTGCTGCACAGGCAGCCTATGACGCAGCCAAAAAACGACTGGAACAGGCAGAACAGAATGCAAGGATTGCACAGATGTCCGCACAGGATTTGCAGGACGAATCTACCGCTGAACTGGAAAAGAGCATTGCGGAAATAGATGCCATCAACATGAAAATTCGGGACAACCTGAACAAGGAACACGCCGAAGAAGAAGCAAAGACCTATCGGCAGGATTACGAAGCATTGACCGAACAGATTTCCGCACTCCGGCAAGAAAAGCAAGATTTGCTGCAATCCGCAGACCTGCCGTTGGAAGGGCTGACGGTGGAAAACGGTGCGTTACAGTATCACGGCAAACAGTGGGACAGCATGAGCGGTTCGGAACAATTGCGTGTGGCAACTGCCATTGTTCGCAAGCTGAATCCAGACTGCGGTTTTGTGCTGCTGGACAAGCTGGAACAGATGGATAGCAGCACTTTACAGACATTCGGGCAGTGGCTGGAGCAAGAGGGCTTGCAGGCAATCGCCACACGCGTTTCTACCGGTGAGGAATGCAGCATCATTATTGAGGATGGCTATTCTGTAAACAATCAGGAACAGCAGCCGAAACCGCCAACCATGCAGAAGACATGGACGAAAGGAGCATTTTAAATGAATTTTGAAGAAACAAACGGCATTCAGACCGGCTCCGGCATAAAGCTGGTCATCTACGGACAGGAAGGCGTTGGCAAGACTTCCCTGGCGGCACAGCTGCCGGGAGCGGTCTTTATTGACTGCGAGGGCAGCACCTCCAAAATGGACGTTCGGCGGCTGCCGAAGCCCACCAGCTGGGAGATGTTGCAGCAGGAATTGAAATTCGTGCTGGAATCTCATGTGCAGCGGCAGTATCAGACGGTCATCATTGATACATTCGACTGGGCGGAACGCCTTGCCATTGCACAACTGTGCAGCAAACATAACGTGAACGGCATCGAAGGCTTCGGTTACGGCAAGGGCTGGGAATACGAAGCCGAAGAGATTGGGCGGTTTCTGGACAGCACAGAACGGCTCATTCAGGCAGGCATCCATGTTGCGTTGCTTTGCCACGCCATCACCCGAAAAGCATCGTTGCCGGAAGTGGACGCTGAATTCGATCACTGGGAACTGAAACTGGGAAACAAAACGACCAACAAGATTGCACCACTATTAAAAGAGTGGTCGGACATCACCCTGTTTCTGGCATTCCAGACGCATGTAATTGCAACCGATGACAAGGGAAAAAAACACAAGGCAACCGCCTGCAATCGGGTCATGTATACCACAAAGTCCGCATGGTGGGATGCAAAGAATCGGTTCGGGCTGCCCGAGATGCTGCCGCTGGAATACGCTTCGATTGCTTCCCTCTTTGCTACTACCCCTGCCCCTGCACCGGTATCCAAAGCACAACAGCTTGTGGAACAGGCACAGGCTGCCGGACTGCCGACCGAACAGGATTTTGCAACTGCAACGCCGATTGTTACAACGCCGGATTCGTTGGACGGCATCTTTCCGCAGCTTGCACAGCTGATGGAAGCAAATCACGTTTCCCCCGAAGAACTGCAACAGGTTGTTGGGGAAAAGGGATATTTTCCGGAAGATATGCCCGTCAATCAGTATCCGCAGGATTTCGTAGAGGGCTGGTGCATCCCGTGGTGGAAAAACATCTTCGATATGATTCAGCAGAACCGAAACGTCCCGTTTTAATGCAAGCAAACAAAACCAATCAAGGTAAATTTAGAAAGGTAGGTATTTTTCATGGAAAACTATAACACAACTGCACAGGGTCACGAATTGGGCTGGGATGATGAAATCCAGCAGGAAAGCAGCTTCATTCTGCTGCCGGAGGGCGACTATCGCTTCACCGTGGAGAAGTTCGACCGTGCCAGACACAACGGCTCTGACAAAATTCCGCCTTGCAACAAGGCAATTCTCCACTTTCGTGTATTCAGCCCTGACGGCAGCAGCGTGCTCTTGCAGGAAAACTTGTTCCTGCACACAAAGATGGAATGGAAGCTGTCGGAATTTTTCGCCAGCATCGGCATGAAGCAAAAGGGACAGGCTGCACGGATGAACTGGCAGGAAGTCAACGGAAAAAGCGGCATTTGTCACGTGAAAATCCGCAATTTTGACAAAAAAGATGGCGGCGTTGGACAGGCAAACCAGATTGAAAAGTGGTATCCATCCTATGACCAGCCGCAGCTTGCTCAGAGTGCCCCACAGCAGACCTACACCGCACCGCAGCCCACTTCTCCACAGAATAGCACGCAGCCGTGGCAGTCACCGCAGGGCGGCTGGAACAAAGGTCAGTTTTAAGGAGTGATACAAGATGCAAATGCGACCCTATCAGCAGGCGGCACGCACCGCCGTGCATCAGGAGTGGGACGAGGGCAGAAACCGCACGCTGCTGGTTCTGCCCACCGGCTGCGGCAAAACCATCGTCTTTGCAAAAATCACCGAAGACGAAGTTCGCAGCGGCAATCGGGTGTTGATATTGGCACATCGGGGCGAGTTGCTGCAACAGGCAGCGGACAAGCTGGAACGCACCAGCGGCTTGAAATGTGCCGTAGAAAAGGCAGAACAAACTTGTCTGGGGCAATGGTATCGGGTCACTGTGGGCAGCGTGCAGACCCTGATGCGGCAGAAACGCCTTGCTCAGTTCCCTGCCGATTACTTCCAGACGATTATCATTGACGAAGCACACCACGCCATTTCAGACAGCTATCAGGTGATTTTGAATCATTTCTCCGGTGCTCACGTGCTGGGTGTAACGGCAACGCCAGACCGTGGCGACAAGCAAAATCTGGGCAAGGTGTTCGATAGCTTGGCGTATGAATACACCCTGCCGCAGGCAATCCACGAGGGATACTTAACCCCGATTCGGGCATTGACCGTCCCGATTCAGATTGACTTTACACAGGTTGGAACAACTGCCGGCGATTACAAACCGGGGGACATCGCCACAGCGTTAGACCCCTATCTCGATCAGATCGCTGCCGAAATGGCAAAACACTGTGCCGACCGCAAAACCGTGGTATTCCTGCCGCTGGTCAAAACCTCTCAAAAGTTCCGTGATTTCCTCTGTCAGCATGGATTCCGTGCGGCAGAGGTCAACGGCGAATCCGATGACCGAGAACAAATCTTGCAAGACTTTGCGGATGGCAAGTACAACGTGCTCTGCAACAGCATGCTGCTCACAGAGGGCTGGGACTGTCCGGATGTGGATTGCGTGGTCGTGCTGCGGTCAACCAAAGTGCGTGCTCTGTATTGTCAGATGGTGGGGCGTGGCACACGGTTGGCAGAGGGCAAAGACCACTTACTCTTGTTGGATTTTTTGTGGAATACCGAAAAGCATGAACTCTGCCGTCCGGCGTGCCTGATTTGCGAGGACGAAGAAGTACAGCAGAAGATGACCCAGCAGCTGGAAGAGCAAGTCGGCATCCCAATCGACATCGAAGCAGCAGAGAATCGGGCATCCGAAGACGTAGTAGCAGACCGAGAAGCCAAACTTGCCGAAAAGCTGGAAGCGATGAAAAAACGAAAATCGAAGCTGGTCGACCCGTTGCAATATGAACTGTCGATTCAGTCGCAGGACTTGTCCGGCTATGTTCCGGCGTTCGGGTGGGAATCTAACCCCCCGACCGCCCAGCAGAAAAAAGCCTTGGAAAAACGGGGCATCAATCCCGATGCCGTAGAGAGTGCCGGAAAAGCAGAACAGATTCTGCGTGCGGTGGCTCAGCGGCAGCAAAGCGGACTGGCAACGCCAAAACAAATTCGCTGCTTGGAAAAGTACGGGTTTCAGCACGTTGGCGGCTGGAAATTCGATGCGGCAAAAAATCTGATCAACCGCATCGCTGCAAATGGCTGGCGTGTCCCAAACAGCATTACCGCATCAGAATATATACCGGAGGGGTGAAGCATGGATAAATGGATGATAGAAATAACAATTTAGACGAACTGCTGGACTACATCGACCCTGCATCCTTAACCTATCAGGAATGGTGCGGCGTGGGCATGGCGTTGAAAGATGCCGGCTATGACTGTTCGCTTTGGGATGTCTGGTCACAGCGAGATGCTGCACGTTATCACAAGGGCGAATGCGAAAAGAAATGGCGAACCTTTGCAGGCTGCGAACATCCCGTCACTGCCGGAACGATTGTGCATCTGGCACTGGAAAACGGCTACCGCCCCCAGTATTCCAAAAAAGAATCTCATGCCTTGAACTGGGATGACACCATTGGGGAAGATTATGTGGTTACCAGCCGAAAAGAAGCACAGGACATTCCCATTCCAGAGCCGGAAACATGGAATCCAGCACAGGAACTTTCCCAATATATCGAAACGCTGTTTGAAGCAGATGATTTCGTGGGCTATGTCACAGAAACATGGAAGAACAAAGACGGCAAGTATATGCCAACCTCCGGTTGCTGCGACCGCACCGCTGGGCAGCTGCTGGAGGCTCTGAGCCAGTGCGGCGAGGACATCGGGGCAGTGTTCGGGGACTACATGGAAGCAGCAGGGGCATGGATTCGCTTCAACCCGTTGGATGGCAAGGGCGGCAAGAACGAAAATGTCACGGAATATCGGTTTGCGTTGGTAGAATCCGATGTGCTGGACATCGAACGGCAGAACGGTATCTTGCATGAAATGCAGCTGCCCATTGCCTGTCTGGTTTACAGCGGCGGCAAGAGCCTACATGCCATTGTGCGAGTGGATGCTCCCAGCTACGAGGAATACCGGAAGCGAGTGGATTTCCTCTATGACGTTTGCGACAAAAACGGGCTGAAAGTCGACCGCCAAAACCGCAACCCATCCCGTCTATCCAGAATGCCGGGTGTGATGCGGAACGGGAAGAAACAGTTTCTGGTTGCAACCAACATCGGGCTGGGTTCGTGGGCAGAGTGGAAGGACTACATCGACAGTGTCACCGATGACCTGCCAGAGTTTGAAAGCATGGCGGAAGCGTGGGAAAACATGCCGGAACTATCGCCGCCGCTCATTGAAAACGTGCTGCGGCAGGGACACAAAATGCTGATTGCAGGACCTTCCAAAGCCGGCAAATCCTACGCCCTCATTGAAATGTCCATTGCGATTGCTGAAGGAAGGCAGTGGCTGGGCTGGCAATGTGCAAAGGGGCGTGTGCTGTATGTCAATCTGGAATTGGACAGAGCCAGCTGCCTGCATCGGTTTCGGGATGTGTATCAGGCAATGGAACTGCCGGCGGCGAATCTCCAGAGCATTGACATCTGGAATCTGCGTGGTGTGACCGAGCCGATGGACAGGCTTGCCCCGAAACTGATTCGGCGAGCCAAGAAAAAACAGTACATTGCTGTCATCATCGACCCGATTTACAAGGTCATCACGGGCGATGAAAACAGTGCTGACCAGATGGCACATTTCTGCAACCAGTTTGACAAGGTGTGCACGCAGTTGGGCTGTGCGGTGATTTATTGCCACCACCACAGCAAGGGGGCTCAGGGCGGCAAACGCAGCATGGATCGAGCATCCGGTTCGGGGGTGTTTGCCCGTGACCCCGATGCCCTGCTTGACCTGACAGAACTGGAACTGTCCGAGGACATCCGCAAGCAGGAAACCAACACGGCGATCTGTGATGCATGCGTGGAGCAGCTGCGGCAGCATGCTCCGGTAGTGTTGGCGGATGCCTCGCCGGATGCCCTGCTGAGCCATGTGGAAGCCCTGAAACTGTGTCAGGACAATCTGCCGCCAGCCGTCTATGAAGCGTTTCTCAGCGAGATGGAAACCATCAAACGGACAGTGCGACAGCGGACGGCGTGGCGGCTGGATGGTACGCTGCGAGAGTTCCCGAAGTTCGAGCCGAAGAATCTGTGGTTTCGGTATCCGGTACACGTGGAAGATACCACCGGCGTGCTGAAAGATTTGCAGATGGAAGTGGATTTGATGCCGTATCAACGTGGAAATCAGAAACGGGGCAAAAAGACAAAGGAAACCTATGCGGCACAGAAAGCCGATAAGAAAGCGGCTTTTGAAAATGCGTTCAACGCTTGCAACATGGACGGAACGGTGACGGTTCAAAACATGGCGGAGTATTTGGGCGTATCCTATAATACGGTAAAAAACCGTGTGAAAGAAAATGCGGCGTTTCAAATCGAAAACGGAAATATTTATAGAAAAAAGTAAAGTGTCAAAAACTGCTGTCAAACAGTGTATATATATATACTGTTTGATTGTTGACAGGTCAATGACAAAGTGACAAGAGTGCGAATGCACGGCACTCTTGTAGCACTTTGCATTTCATTGACAAACGCAAACTTGAAAAACCAGAAACGGAGGAAACAATATGACGACCTTTTTTATGCCGATGATACCGCCAACCAGTACGCACCAACAACAAGGACACACCGTTGACAAGCACGGCGTGCATCACTTCTACAAGCGAAACAACGGCGAGGCGGAAGCCAAGCTTGCAGCACACTTGATGAAGCACATCCCTGAACAGCCGTATCATGGTGCTGTGCAGGTCGTTGTGAAGTGGTGCTATCCGATCAAAGCCAAACATCAGGACGGCGAACCATATACCAACAAGCCGGATGTGGACAACCTCTGCAAGGCGTTGTTCGACATCATGACCAAGCTGCACTACTGGGGCGATGACAAGCAGATCTACAGTGCAGTAGTGGAAAAGTACTGGGCGGAAGTTCCGGGCGTGTTCGTGCAGATCACGGAGGTAGAAAAGGAGAAATTAAAATGAACGACATCGAAAAGAAAATTGAAGAACTGAAATCCGAATTTTTGACTAAGCTGGAAACTTTGCAGAAAGAAGTGAAGATGCAAAAGAAACAAGAAGAGTGGAAGTTTGGGGAGAAATATTTCTATATCAGTCAATCTGGCAGAGTGATTTGTGAAATGTTTACAGAGCACCGAACCGACATCGCACGAAAAAACTTCGGAAATTTTTTTCGAACAAGGGAGCGTGCCGAACAAGTCGCAGAGAAAATGCGGTTGTTGTTACGACTGGAGCAGCTGCATGATATTCTCTGTCCGGACTACGAGCCGGATTGGGGGAGCGGAGAAGCGACGTATTGCCTTTATTATGACCACAGTAGTAGCCGCTGGGCTGTTGATGGCTGGTATGATTGCAATTGCCGTGTTAATGGTGCTTATTTTGACACCCTCGAAAACGCCGAAAAAGTAGCGGAAATTCTGAACAAGGAACTGGAGGAGTCCGAATGAAGAACCCAGCCTTACAGCGGAAAAACCTGTACAACAAGGATGAGGTTGAACACAGTCACAAAATGGCAATCAGGATTATCAGATTGACTTCATGAAAATCCAGCTGAAAACAAAGGAGAAATGAGGATGACTTTAGAAACATTACAGCAATGCCGTAACGCTGCACATGCACTACAGAAAGCACAGAAAGCAATTAACATACATGAATCTGGTGCCGGCTGCATTAGCGGTATGCACTACGGTGACATGCCAAGAGGGCGAGGCGAGCCAATTTCTTCCCAAGAAGCCTACGTAGAGAAGAAGGAACGTCTGGAAGAAGAACTGAATCAGAAAAAGACAATGTATCAGAATCTGAAATGTGAAGTCTTGCATGCAGTATCCAGCCTGACAAGGTTACAACGGCAATTGATTTGCGGATACTATGTGCATGGGCACTCCTGGGATACTGTCAACAGAATCTGTGGAGTAAAGCGGCAGCAGTCCATCTATCAAGTTCGAAAAGCCTTTGATAAAATTTTGGAAAGGGCTTGACATTCAACATCGTTTGTGCTATAATTGCTAACATAGATTATTGTGCCTGATGGTGTAACGCCATCGGGCATTTTTTATACCTGAAAAACGGAGGGAGGGAGATGAAACAAAATGAAACAAAAACAGAACGTAACATCATAGATGCACGCATGGCAATTGCCGCGGAATTGCTTGCAAATCCGGACTTCTCCGGCACGAAAGAAGAGATTGCAAGAGAAGCCGGTGTTTCACGGGCTACGCTCTACCGCTGGCTGAGGAATCCGGACTTTGTTGCTCTGGTGAATCAGCTGGTTGCTCAGTATGCGGACGCAGAACTTGCAATGGTCTGGAAATCGCTCTGCAAGCAGATTCAAGCCGGAAATCTACAGGCAATCCGCTTATACTTTGAATTGCGAGAACGTGGCAAACAGACCGCATCCAATCAGTTGCAAGACCAAACATCCAAACTTTATGAAACATTAGGAGCAGACGATGAAACCAATTACGAAACTTTCGCCGAAGCAGAAACTGGTGCTGAAATGGGCACATCTGACCAAGTTCAAAAATCGGAAAGCAATCATCTGTGACGGGTCAGTGCGTTCCGGCAAAACCGTTTCTATGATTCTGGGCTTTGTACATTGGGCAATGCGATTTTTTGACGGGAAAAATTTCGGCATCTGCGGAAAGACCATCAGCAGCACAGAACGCAATATCATCCTGCCACTGCTGAATATGCCGGACATTACCGACTATTATTCTTTACAATACATCCGTGGGGAAAATAAGCGAATTATCGTCCGAAGCGGAAGCCACACCAATACATTCTTCATCTTCGGCGGCAAAGACGAAAGCAGTTATACACTGGTACAGGGCATCACATTAAGTGGTGTCCTTTTTGATGAAGTGGCATTGATGCCGAAGTCCTTTGTGGATCAGGCAGTTGCAAGAACGCTGTCAGAGCCAGAAGCCCGATATTGGTTCAACTGCAATCCGGAATCGGCGGAACATTGGTTCTATAAAGAGTGGATTTGCAACACCCGTCAGAAAAAGGCGTTGCACTTACATTTCACGATGCAGGACAACCCCATTCTGTCGCCAGAGCAAATTGCAGATGCAGAACGGTTGTATACCGGAGTCTTTTATAATCGCTACATCAAAGGGCTGTGGTGCGTTGCAGAAGGGCTGATTTACCCGATGTTTGACAAGGCGGTGCATGTCA
>OGDN01002353.1_pt1 | contig 24831 bp, 42 predicted proteins | sample 1570271 | NCBI WGS metagenome assembly OGDN01 (sample SAMEA4384481, study PRJEB24528) | human gut metagenome | reverse complement strand
CATCCTTGTATATCATAGAAGAATCTTATTTACAGACTTTTTCTCATAGTCTCGAAAATTTTAATCAAATTCTATTTAAATTTAATCAAATTCTATTTATTTTCGCTTAAACTTTCAAAATTCTATAGAATTATTGCAAGTATACTTATCATTTCTTCGTCAGCACAGCCACGCTACCTTTACTGGTAACATCATACCCGATAGCCTCCGCTACATCCCGAATCTTGATATAATTTGTCCCATCCTTCAGGATCCGTTCAACCGTGTGTTCCTTGCCATTGATAATCATTTTGCATTTTTCTACCACTTCATCATCCCTCATTTCGTATTGAAACACATCCTCGACCAACAGCCAATGCGTGAATTTATTGCACCGCAGGGGAACCTCACGCACGCCGTAGGCACTGCCATCCGCCGCCACATAATACGGGTGTCCATTCTTCATCCCGGTATAAACCCCGATATGCCCCTGCATCCAGACCAACGCCCCGATGGGCGCTTTTTCAATGGTGGAAATGGGGTTGATTTTGGTTGCCCTCGCCTTCCACTGGCCCGAACCGAGCGTCACGCCGCACGCCCAAGAAATCAGACCGCTGCAATCCACGCAGACCCTGCCGATTTTATCCCTGTCACTCAGCCAGACCATTTTCCCGTAGGTGTTTTTCAGAAATTTATAGTTCTGCTCCGTCATAACCTTGCCCTTCATGCCGTAGACATACGGTGTGCCGATTTTGGAACGGCAGAAGGCTACCAATTCTTTTCCTGTCATTTTTTTCACCATATACTCACCCCTTTACAAGCTCTCTGACCGTTTTGTTTTCCTTCAGCAGCTTTCGCATTTCCTCCAGTGCCTCATCCACCCACAGGGAGAAGGTATCGAAGGATACCGCCATAGCCAATGCAGGAAATCGCTGGATAAATAAATCGTAGGTCTGCCGCAGCTTCAGCTTGCCTGTGCCGCTGCCTAATTCCGCTTCTGCCTGCGTGACCGCCCACAGCAGCCATTCCTTTACCCTTTCCCTCTGCTCGGATGTTGGCATTTTCAGAAACCGCCCGATGCACACACCGACCATTCCAGTGGCCGCCATCAACGCAACCACCAAATACCAATTTTCCATTAAAAACATTGTTCTTTCCTCCTTCTTTCTTTTATATAAAAATATATAAAAAAGCGCTCGATTTCTCGAACGCTCTTTCTGCTTATGCGCTTGCCTTCAAAAACAGCAATCTGAATGTTTCTCTCCCTTTTGGGGTAATCAAGGTCTGCGTGCTTGCAAAGCCCGTTTTCTCATTGGAAAATTCCTTTACTTCAAACAGACCGTTGTTTTTATCGGCATAAGGCTGAATCTTCCCTCTCTTGTCCCGATAAATAAATTTCTTTTCCAGCAGGAATCTGATAAACTCCTTTTCCTTGACCTGCAACTGCTTTGCCGTTTCTCTGAAATTCGTCAGCAGATTTCTGTCAACCAATTCGTCGAAATAGTCCGCTTTCGGTTTCATAATCTGGTTATCGACCGTCAGCGAAGAATTGACCGCCTGCAACGCCTTATTCTTGTCCTGCTCATCCTTCAGAGCCGTACACAGCTTAATCATCATATCGGGGTTCAGAATTGCCTGCTCCAGTGTTTCGGGGGTCATGTATGCCCCATGCTTGCGGATAGAAGGCAGTACCTCAGATGTAACCCATTTTCTGAAAGGCTTTGCTTCTGGCTTGTCACTGCGGAGAATGACATTGTATAAGCCGCTTTCGTTGATAACCGTCATTTCCTGCTCTCCCCCAGGGGTGGGAATCTGATTCCGCCCCTTTTCGTCCTCGTCCAATCTATCAAACACCTTATGTGGACTACTAAGACCCAATACCTCACATACATCTTTCAGCACCCACCAAGGTTCGCCGTCCTTCTGTATGGTTCTGACCTCGTTGCCGTTGTAGTTAAAAACCTGTAAATTATTCATACTTTCACAACCCTTCTTTCTCGAACGCTCTTAATCACTTCAACAATTTCACCGCAAAGCTGCTGAATTTTTTCCATTTCCTCACGCTTTGCATAATTTGTTATTTCAGAGGATATTGTCAAATATTTTTCATCAAATTTAATCAGCATATTTAAACCTCCCTTTAAATCATCTTGCTTACCAAAGTTACCAGTGCCAAAACCAAGCCCATCAAAAAGATAAAATGTACCATTAGCTTAAAAATATCTTTTTTCATATTGCACCGTTGGAGTTTTTCATGTATTATTACTGATAGAAGGTTGGGGCTTTCGCCCCTCCCTCTATGTAATGAGTTTGATTAGGATTAAAGCCCATCCTACCAATGAGATTATCCTAATCATGAGCTTTTCAAGTTGTTCCACCAGCTTGATTAGCTCTTTTATTTTGCCCTCCAACGTGTCACCTCCTTTCTATGTCTATATAATACACTATTTTTCGTGCATATTCAATATGCAATGTACACGAATTATAGTTTATATTTTTGTAAATATTGTACACTTGTTTTCGTTCACAAAAACAGCTACAATATAACATAAGAAAGAAGGTGATACTATGCCGTTACTTTATAAGCTCGATGTTCTTTCGGCTCTAAAAGAAGTCGGTTACACAACATATCAAATCAGAAAAAATAAACTTTTAAGTGAATCCACTGTACAAAAATTGCGAGAGGGAAAGCCTATCTCTTGGGAAAATATCGAAACCCTTTGCAAGCTGCTGAATTGTCAGCCCAATGACATCATCGAATACATTCCCGATTAAGACCGTCTTTTGCGGTCTTTTTCTGGTTGTAATCCCTCCTTGCCCTTCTGCTTTACCGATTCCAATTCTTGATAATGTATACAATTACAATCACACAAAACACAGCCTGCAATACCTTGAAACCTAAATACAACATATCCATAACGCCGCTCCTTTCTGTCATCTTTATATTGACAATGAGCATCCAAAAGTTTATTTTATAGGTAGGGGAGGTTTCCCTCCCCTTTCTCATATTAGCTTTCTGATAAGTTCTATCAGTGCTTCTATGAGGTTTGTGATTGCGGTAAGTAGGATAATCGTTTCGAGTTGGATATCTTTCTTACCGCTTTTCTTTTGTTTGCTCACTTGCTTACCTCCTTTCTATGGTTTTATTATAACCCATTTAGGGTTACTTGTCAACCATTTTATAATATATTTTTTATTATTTTTATATCTTTTCATTTGACTAATAATAAAAACAATATTATAATTATATATAAAGGAGGTCTTGCGAATGGCAATCATCTACGAAAACACTGAGCAAATCATTCTTGAAATCAGAAAACTCATGCTGGAAGAAAAAATATCTCAGCGCCAAATTGCAGAAAGCTTAGGAATTACACCTCAAGGATTTACAAAGCTCATTAACAAGAAAAATTTCAGTTTTGAAGATGCACAGAAAATTTTAAATGCAATGGGTTATCATTTGATTTATGATTTTGAGAAGAATTAAGACCGCCCCTCGCGGTCTTTTTTCATTCCCCATCCTCTGTACCTTCCTTCCCCTTTTGGTACTGTGTACCGAAGTAGAACGCCACCACCACAGAGAAAATCGTCAAAAACTGTTCTCCGCTGATGCGCCCCACCACTGCCAGATACGAAAAAACCACCGTAAGCATAATCGTTACGATGGATTTCACTGTCAGCAAATTTTGAACTGTGATTTTTGCCGCTTCATTCATTTTCATTTTCTCTCAATTCCTCCTTGCTCTCCCATTCCGCTTGCTTTACGCTCATTCTTCTTTTCCTGCGTTCCTCTGCTCTGCGTTCTGCCTGCTCCACGCCCTTATCGTACAGCTTCATCAGCCCACAGATGCCTAATTCCGTACCGAACAGCAACAGCGCAGACGATACGATGGATGAAATGTCAACGCAGAAACACGCCAAGATAATACCCACAACAACAACGCACACACAAAACGATAGGGACAAAACCACAATCGTTGTCATGGTATCGTTATTGATTTTAAAACGAATCCTTCTGCGTTTTTTCATCATAAACCGCCGCCATTCAGCAGGAACCCGATTGCCGCACCGACAACCACCGCAATCGCCTTATCAATCAGTCCATCCCAACGCTTTGCCGGCTTGGAAACCAGCTGCTTCACATCGTCCTTGATTTCCCCGACATCTGTTTTGATATGCTCCTGCTCGTTCTGCAGAACTGAAAACGCCTTCGTCAATCCGTCAAGGTTGTCCTGCCGCTTCTCCATGCGGTCAATGCGCTTGTGTGCGCTTTTCGTGCTGTCCAGTGCCTCCTGCACCATTTTTTCTATTGCTTCCATGCTGTCATCCCCTTTCTCAACTCTGCACCTGTGTCGCTGTAACATGGTGCGGATTGTTAAAATCATTCAAATGCTGTTGGAGCAGTGTCATAACCGATGCCGCATTGATGTACGCAGAGGACGCAAGCGAACCGCTTTTCACGCCACTGGTAACGGATGCCGCAAGCGTGGGAATGAAATCCCCCAGCTCCACCTCATTGTACTGCTCCAGAAGGCAATCCCATTCATAGGAAATAACCTTCGCCTGCTTCCGAAATCCCATTTTTGTATTGATAACCGTTACCATATCCCCCAGAAAGACCTCCTCCAGAACGGCATACTCCCGATACTCCACCGTCTTTTCCAGTGCCACAAAATCCACCTTAATGTTGATGCTTGGAATATCACAGCCGCCATCAAGCAACGCCTGTGCCTCCTCCTGCACCTCGGAGAGCGTCTTATTTTCGTCCTCTAGGGTGTAAATCTTCGGGTAGATATAATCGCCCAGATGGGGACTGTCAAGCGTTACACTGCCGTTCTTGCCGTAGCAGACAATGCGTGTCTTGACCTCCGATTCATCCTCTGTGACCTCAAGCCCGACAAGGTTTTTCCCATAGCGGATAGAAACGCCCCTGTCCTGCCCCAATGCCGCCTTGACGGATACCCGAAAGCCATCCCGCAGCAGCTCGCCACCGTAGCCCTTGACAAACGAGGTTGCTTCGTCATCGTCCGACAGTAACGCTTGTACGGGATTCATGCGCCCTGTTGTGAGCGTCCCTGTCAGCGAAATATCCGTATCAAAGGAAAAGGGCATGGGATAGGCAAACGCCGCCTGCATGGCTGCCAGAGCCGCCGTAGCCGTACCGCTGTGGCTGATTGGTTCGCACTGGTTGTCCAGCAGGTCATAAAAGATATGCCTTGCGTTGACCGAAATTTCCTTCATGCTCGGCTTGACGTAGTAAATGCGGAACGGCTGCATCCCTCTTGGTGTGGATGCGTAGAGAATTCGCCCACGCTCGATGCGTTTCCACTTGCCGCCATCATCGTATGGGTGCTTCAGCTCCAGTTCATACGCCCCGTTTAATTCTTCCGTTACAATACAAGAGCCGGGAACCAATGCCCCCAGCCCGATTGTGTCAAATGTCTTTGCCGTTTTTTCGTGAATGGTAATCATAACATCACCCCATCATGCCGACCAATTCCTGATACTGCTCCTCTGTGATGCGGTTCGCCATCAGAAATACGTCTAATTTGTTCAGCATATCCTCTTTGTCGTATGCACCTCTGCTAATCAGTTTTTTCAGTCTTGCGTATGTCATAATATCTACTCCTTTCAAATTTCCAATTCCTTCATGCAAACCAAATAGTCTACATTGATTGCTGTGTCTAAAATTGCCTGTTCTGTTTCTGTCAACTGTGGTTCGGGGGTGGGTTCTGGTTCGGGCGGTGTGTATTCCGAAAACGTAACAGTTTCTGGGTCATAAATCATGCCAAGCGTAACAGTTTCATCGCACGGAATAGCCGTCACAGGATTGCCCGATGGGTCTGGTGGATAGTAGGGTTCTACTTCTTGGTTCTTCAGAACGTCAATCACTCTGTTTTGTAAAATCATTGCATAGTTTTTCACATTTCCACCTCCTTACCATTCGATAATAACAATGCCGTCTCCACCGTTGCCAGCTTTACTATAACTACTGGAACTATTCCCTACACGCTGCGCACGACCGCCGCCGCCGGCACCTGTTCCTCCGTTGGTAGCATCCTTACCAATGGTATACTTGCCATTGGTACCACCATCTCCACCATTTCCAAAGCACGCACCTCCGCCCTGACCGCCAGTACTACCAGAACTTCCACCACTACTAGTACCCTGAAGACCAGCAATCGCAAATACGGTATCCTCTCCTCCCTTTGTGCCTTTATGTATTCGCGTATTGTCACCACCTTTAAAACCTCCACTAATCGTAATCAGATTCCCAATTATTGTTGTGCCACCATCGGTAGCCTCTATTTCTGGATCGCTATTAGCATCTTGCCCAAGACCACCTTTTCCGACAGTAATCGGTATAACTGCATTCGGCTCAACACTAAAAGCTCTTTTTACAATATAGTCAGCTCCCCAACCTCCGCTTATACTTTTGCCACCGCCACCACCTCCACAGGCTGTAATCAAAATCTTATGCACACTGGCAGGAACGGTAAACGTGCCATCCTCGGTAAAGGTTTGTGTGCCGTGTGCAGGAAGCATCTTATCCAATGGCAAAAACCCACTTGTCTCAATCGTACTATTCAAATACGCCTTAATTCCCTTCTGCAAGCTGGATTCTACGTCCCCGCGCTGTGCCAGCATTTCCAGAATCCCCCAGAAGGTATCCACACCGTACTCTGCCGCCTTATCCCCCGGCTCGCCAAAGGTTGTGGCAATCTTGTGCATGGTATCCAGTGCGTCTTGAATTTCCTGAAACAGCACCACCAGAACGCCGTATTCGTTTTCGCTTTCTACCGCATCCGTCCAAGGAATCGCCGCCGATACATAAATTTCAAACACCTGCGTAGACAAAATCTGACCGCCTGCATTCCAAACGGAAATCTGTGCCTCGACTGCCTTTGCCTCCGAAAGAATTTCATTCGTCAGGGCAAATTGGCATCTGCCCGCAGTCGCATCTGTCACTTCCCCCTGATTAAAAAATGTGCCGCCGTCCGCTTTTCTGAATGTGATACGCACCTGCTCGCCTGTCAGATTGATTGCCACACCGTTTTCATACAGGCACACGTCCAAATATCTGGATTTTGTATCGTTCTGCACAGGGCGAATCCCGATGCTGTTCGGCTTTTTGTTCACATCAATTTCCAGACGATTATACGTTTTTGCCATTTTCCCACTCCTTTCCAAAAATCGCATTAAAAAAGCACATCCGTTTTATTTTCAGATGCGCCTTTCTTGACAGAATATCTTTCTTTTGTTATCATAAATATAAGAAAAGGATTACCGCTTTTGGAAGGGCGGTCAGTCCGAATGGTTTTGGAAAGACCGTCTAACTTCTGTTAGGCGGTCAATTTTTATTTATCCCCTGTTTTTACACAGGGCGATAATAGCTACGATGAGCATACCGAATTGAAATAAATCCGAATATGTAACACAATTCATAGCATCACCCCCTTTTCAGAGAGTGACTGAACCGCCAAGCGATAATCCTCGCTTACAGCATACCATAAATTTCATTTTTCGACAACTACAGCCATCTCCAACGGGGCTGTATTTTTATTTTGCTGACATTCCCCGTCCAACTGATTTCGTTTTTCCCGACCTCAAAGCGAGGGAACTCCGCACCGCCGTATTTGCCGTTCTGGTTGGTGTTACCCTTGAATACCTCCATCATTTCGCTGTCGATCGTGATGCTCTCCTGCACGCCGTACAGGGGGAAATCCGCCCCATTGATAGTAAGCGTGATATCCCCACTACCATAAACCGTAATCAATGGTTCACTGTATACCGTCCCGCTGTTGCGGATGGTGGTCGGGGCGGTCAACTCCAAGGCATCCCCTGCGGCATTGACGCTGTACTTGAAGGGCTGCACCCGAAACTGTAACAGAAAGCTGTTATAGAGATAAATCATATCCGCAACAGAAATCTTGTTATAGATGGATGCCCGAAAGACCTTATCCGGCTCGGTGCAGAGAATCAGCTCCCCTGCACCGTCCAACCACGCCAGTATTTCATCCAGATTTTCACTTCCTCTGGTGCTGCACTCCACCGAAAGCACATACGGCGCATACGTCCCTTCGTCCATTGTCAGCTCCCCGCTTCTGCCGGGGATGGTAACCTGCTCCACACGCCGTTCTGCTCTCACCTTTTCGGGCGCGGCGGAAATCAGAATCCCGAAGTCTCGGCTATCCTTTCCTTTAAAATGAAACCAACCCATTTATGCACCTCCCTTTGCCATGGCTCTGCGTCTGCGGGAAAATTCCATCTCCTGCATCAGACTCGGCACTGCCTCCTTGCTGTCATTATGGAAATGCTCAATCTGCAGCACCGTATTTCCTTCTGTATGATTGACCGTCTTTGTGATATAGGACGTATCTCCGCCGCGCTGAACGGCAATATCCCCACGCAGGCGCACCATGTTCTGGTTCATAGCGGCACGCATTTTCTCATACGCATCGGACATTCTGCGGCTGAATCCATCGGACAGACTGCCGCTGATGGTATCCGAAACGCTGTCCATGCGGTCAGACCAACCCACGCCGACACCCTGCGCCATGTAATCGCCGATTTTCGCCATCACACGAGAGGGGCTGTTGATGTCCATTTCCTTTTTCGCCGCACGCACTGCCGCCTGTAATGCCTTTACAACTGCATTGACAACGCCGCTTTGCCCGTCACGCACACCCTTTGCAACGCCTTCCATCAGGCTTTCCCCAACGGCTTTAAAATCCGTCTGATAGCCTGCGATTTCTTCCTTCGCCGTTTCGGTCAGTTGCTTTGCCTGCTCCGCAACAAGGGGCTGCTGCTCCGCAATCCCTTCGGAAACACCCTCCGCACTGACTGCCTGCATACTCTCGGACACCGCTGTGCCTACGTTGGAAAGCTCCGTTTTTACGCCTGCCAGAAACTCCGGCAGCTGTCCGGTGTAGGCTTTCTCCAGGGCATCAAATTCGCCCTTGTAGAATTTTTCCGCAACGCCCTGCGCCATCTGTTGCTTCTGCTCAAACAGAGAAACATACTCGTCCAGCTTCGTATCAGACATGGAAAGCAGCTTGTTCATGTAGTCAAGCGCATCCCCGACACCCATGCCGGCAATCTCGCCCATCAGACCGTCGGAAATGCCTTTTTCCTTCAGCTTATCGAGTGCATCCTCGTATTTTTCCAGCTGCCTGATGTCATCCTTGAGGTTGCCCAACCGGAACAGCTCCTTGCCGTCCCCCGTTTTCACACGCTCGAACAACTCTCCGTAATCGGCAAGCTTGCTTTGCAGGCTGTCACGTTTCTGTGTCAATGTATCTGCAATCTTATCCGCCACATCCTCCGCGGCATCCACCGCCATCTGTCCGCTTTCCTCAATACCGACCGCAATACCCGCGCCGATATATTCACCGACTTCCTCCTTCATCAGCTTGGAGGGGGATGCAATCTTAAACAGCCCCTTCAGCTTGGAAAGCAGGGTATCCTTTATCTTCCCTGCAATATTTGCAATGTTTGACAGGCTGTTTTTGATACCGCCGACAATACCGTCAATGATGTATTTCCCGATGTTCTTCAACTCGGTTGCGACCTCACTGCCCGTAATCTTGGCTTTAAACTTGGAGAAGGCATTTTTCGCCGCCGTTGCCATGGATTCTCCGGCACTCTTTACACCGTTTGCAACCCCCTCAATCAGCTGTTTCCCCAGATTCAGCCATCGGAACGCCATAAACGCCGCCACGATTGCTTCAATGATTTTCGGGATATTGACAACCAGTGTAGGAATTGCCTGCACCAGACCAGCCGCAAGCCTTGTGATGAGGTACAACGCCGTATCTATCAGCTTGGGCGCATTGTCATTGATGATATTCGCAATGTTGATGACTATCTGAGGTACGGTTTCAATCAACGTGGGAATCGCTTGTACCAGACCATCTACAAGGTGCATCATCAGTTGCATAGCCGCATCCGTTATCTGAGCAGCATTTTCATTCAGCACCTCAGAAATTTTCAAAAGCAACTGCGGTACCGTTTCAACCAACTTTGGAAGTGCATTTACAAGCCCTTCATCCAAAGCCTCAATAATCTCCACACCTGCCTGTAAAATGGTGTCAGCATTTTCTGTCAGATTCTCGACAAGAGAAGTCAGCATTTCCGCAGCCACAGGAACCATCTGCGGCAGGCTTTCCGTCAGCCCATCCGCCAGAGAAACCGCAAGGCTCGCCGCCGTATCCGCCACCATCGGGAGCAGCTCCGCAATGCCCTCCGCAAGCGTACCCACGATGGATAATGCACCTGCCGCAAGGCTGTCCCCGTTCTCTTGGATGCCCTGCACCAGTGCGCTGATGGACTGCACACCGAGCTCCACCAGATTCGGCAGCAGTTCATTCGTCAGTGTCGGCAATGCGGATGCAATCTCCGGTGCCAAGCCTGCAACCAGCTTCCCCATGCCCTCAATCACAATGCCGATACGGGGCAGAAGGTTATCCGCCACCGTGCCGATGCTTTCAATGAAATTGCTTAACAGCATATCAAAGTTCTGCGTATCATCCGCCATGCCGACCATCAGATTCGCCCATGCGGCTTTCATGCTGGCAACACTGCCTTGAATGGTGGTGCTTGCCTCCTTCGCCGTTGTGCCTGTGATGCCCATTTCCGTCTGAATCACATGAATAGCCTCTACAATATCGGCATAGGAAGAAAGGTCATATTTTACGCCGCTGAGCTTTTCCGCATCCGCAAGCAAGCGCTGCATTTCCTCCTTCGTGCCGCCATAGCCGAGCTTGAGGTTATCGAGCATGGTATAGTTCTGCTTGGCAAAGCCCTGATAGGCGTTCTGGATGGATTCCATCGCGGTACCCATCTTATTGGCGTTATCCGCCATATCCGTAATGGCAAGGTCTGCCGCCACCGCTGCCTTTTGTGTATCCCCATCCAGACTTTGCAGCAGGCTTGCCGAAAAGCTCGTAACGGTTTCCATATATTCATTTGCGGACAGACCCGCAGTTTTATAGGCATTATCCGCAAAGGAATGTATTGTTTCCGCGCTGTCCTTAAACAGCGTTTCCACGCCGCCTGCCAGCTGCTCATAGTCTGCATAGGCATTGATGCAGGCAGTCCCCAGAGCCGCAACGCCTGCGGATGCCGCACCGACTGCCGCGGCAGATGCTTTCACCGCTGTACTTACCGCACTGCCGATTTTCCCCAGTACCTTTTGAAATGGGCTGTCATCGCCCTTAATTTTAATTACAACAGAGCCGTCTTCTGCCAATGGTTCCACCTCTTTCCCTATGGAACATCATCGGCGGCTCCGGCTCTACTTGATGTCTTTCTCGTTTATCTTGATTTCAAATGTTCTTTTGCACCTTCGCCCCTTGCAGCGTAAAAAAAGCCCCCTGCACACAGCGTCCTTGCTGTATGTAACAGGCATTTCATAGCCGCAGTAGGGGCATTTTACTTTTTCTTCATGCACGCCATCACCTCATCCACCTTGCCATCCCCCATCAGTGCTGTGACAAGGGCGGACTGCTGTCTTTCCTCCTGCTCAGGCAGAGGCAGGGCATATCTGCGCTTCATGGCGTTATAGTAATCCTTCTGCGCCTGCGGCATATCCCCCTTGATTTCCACCGCTCTGCACCGCATGACCTCTTTCAGCACCCTGTCCTCCTCTAAAGCTTCAAACAGTGCCATAAACTGCCACCAATGCAGGCTTTTTCGGCTTAAATCAATGCCGTACTGCGTCAGAAACGCCCCATAAATCAGCCCTGCGTCATGGGTAAAGGAATAAATCGGCGGTTGGTAAAAATCCGCTCCTGCGGCTTTCTCGTGTCTCTTTTTCTCCTGCCTGCCGCAGCCCCAGAAATAGCACAGCCGATCTACCGCCTCCTCCAGCGGTTCGGGGATGCAGCCATAAAACAGCTTCAACGCCCGTTCCGCCTTTTCCTCATCCGTCAGCTCCTCAGAGGAAAAAATCTCCTCCAATCTCAGCATCGTCCGAAAATCAGAGGAGATGTGATATTCCCTGCCGCCAATCAAAAAAGAGACAGGTAAGTTTCCTGTCAGCAGCTCTTTCATTTCTTTCTTCTTTCCGCGCGCTCTCTGGCTCTGCGTGCGGCTCTGTTCTCAACCGCCGCCTGTGCCATGGGGGCAGAGGGCTGTGCGCTTCGGGGGACAGGCTTCTTGTAGCTGTTTGCCCGTTCTGCGTGGTAGGTCTGCACCTCTTGGGAAATATACATCACCAGATCCAGACAATCGTAAATATCCACATCCCTCTCTGCCGTAATGGCATCGACCGTATCCTCGCCCAGCAGGTCATCCAGAATGTCGAGCATGAAATCAATCCCCTTTTCGACATCCTTTTCTTCCTTCAGCTGTGCGCCGAAGGCTCTCATTTTCTCGCCTGCGTCCTCCAGCCTTTTTGCATATTCCACAGTATTGGGTACGGAAGTCTGTACCCCTGCAATGTCCAGTGCAATCCCCTGTTTGCGAAATTCAAATTTTCCCATCTCTTTTTCCTCCTTCTGCCCTTATTCTGCCGGTGTAAATTTTTTGGTTTCCGTATTGAACGTGCCGTCCACGAAATCCCCTACGCCGTTCAGATTGCCCGTTACCTTCATCACGCCGCCGCCCTCGCCGGAGATAGAGGAAACCTCAACCGCAACCTTAAATTTTCTTGCTTCAAAGGTATTCGGTGTTTCCGCCACAGGCTTGAACAGCTCCACTCTCACATAATCCCTTTCGGCATCCGCGCCCGTCAGCTGATTTCTGCCGATTTCATACAGTGCCATCACTGCCGCCTCGTCCGCAATCAAGTCCGAATCAAACGCAAACGTAGGCTGATAGCTTTTAATCGTAGAGGTCTGGGCTTTCTGATTGATGTAGGTTTTGGAATCCTTCTGTGCGTTGGGGGATTCGTCCAAGGTATTAAACCCAACCCCCATCAGCGCAAAGCTTTCCGTTCCGCTTTTTGCCGTGTTCAGATAATCCGCCACCTGATATCTCATTACTGCATCCATATTGTTTTCACTCCTTATCTTGTCTGAAAAAATTCCATTCTGCACTGAATCTGGTATCTTGCCATGCTTGCCTCTGCCGCCATGGCATAGCCGCTTGTGGTTGCCTCCATCAGCATGACCTTTCTGCCCTCGCCCAGATTGGGAAGGCTGCCTGCCATAGTCTGTTCCCGCAGCCATTCGGAGAAATCGCCGTAAAAGCTGAGGTTATCCAGCTGCTGTTTGATTTTATCCCCGAAAAATTCTCTGCTTGCCACCACAAATAAAAACTGCCGCACCGTTGAGCCGTCCACATAGGAACGCACAATCTCCTTTGCAGGCACAGCCTCAACCGAATAGCTCTGCGCCTCCTCCGGCAGAAAATCCACATGCAGCTTCCCTTCCGCAAGCGGCGGATAGGTACGCAGAAACTTCCGTACTTCTTCCATGATGTTCTTCATTTGCCCCGTCCTTTCAGATACCCTTCCAAATCCTTCTCGACTTCCTTGCCATGGTCTGCCATCATCCGCTTATCCCACTGCTTGCCACGCAATGCACCGCCGTGATAGGTCAGCGGCTGTCCGGTGTAATGCTTGGGCGCACGCCCTGCCATCCCCTCGCCGACATATTGATAATGCGCATACGGTCCGGGATAGATAATGCTGTCCGCCGTCACTCTTGCGGCGTTTACCATGTGGGCAGCACTGCCTGCCGACATCGGCACATAGGGCTGACATTTCCGCTCCACATCCTCCGCCAGAAAGCGTTGTGCCGCCTTATCCTCGCCCAGACCATACCTCCGCAGGATTTTCGCTGTGCTGATATTAACCTCATAGTCTAATTTCATGCGCCGCTCACCACCCAATGCCGTAAGTCCTTCCGCCTGCTCCTGCGGTTATCCCCGACAGAAAGCACCGTAAAGTATTCCAGTCCCTTCAAGTCTGCCTGTTTTTCGATGGCATCCACCGCACCACGCACGATAAAATCTCCGTTTCGGATGGTAATATCGGGCATGGCATCCTCCGGAATACGGACGGTAATCTTCGCCGCACCCGTCAAGCCTTTGTTTTCCGGCGTAGCAATCAGCTTGCCGAACCAACTCACACCATGAATCGCAGTGCAGATATATGCATCCGTATCCGTTTTCCTGTCATACCGCAGCCGGATATGCGTAATCGTTTCCGTACATGCAAGCATCACTCCACCCCCCGATACAACAGCCCTGTATTGCTAAGATACAGCACCGCCGCGCGGTAAAGCCGTTGTTCGTCCGTACTGCCTTCGGTTGTGTAGGTAACAGAAATGCCGTCATTCGTTTCCGATGCAATGCCGTCCCTCTGCTCCTTCTGCAAAAGCACATCCGCCACTGCACAGCACGCCGCTCTGACCTTCTCCATGATTTTCTCATCCGTAACGGATGGAATGCGGTCAAAGGTCACGCTGTCCAGATAGGCAGCGGCGGAACGGGAGAGACGCTTAAAGTCCCCCTCCGCCATTTCGCCGCAAAAGGTATCTTTGTAATACGAAAAATCCGCATAAATCATGCGTTTTCCCCCTTTACTGCTTTTCCTGCTCCTTTTCCTGTGCCTCCTGCTCCTTCTTCAGAGCCGCAAGCTCCTTTTTCAGTGCAGCATTTTCCTTTTTCAGCTTCGCGATTTCCTTATGTTCCGCTGTTTCGGGCTTTTTTGCGCCCATGCCTACTGTTTTCGCCATACGCCTTCCCTCCTTACGCCTTATGGTGCAGATAAATCCCTGCAACCTTGTTTTCGTATACATCCGCCAGACCGTATGCTCTGTAGAAGAACAGCCAGCCGTCACTGTCCTGATTTGCATCGGGAGAGATCACCTTGTTGACCGTATGCTTGGGATACTGCAACAGTGCAGGCTTGTGAATGACCATGAAGTTGATTTCCTTGCCTGTAGTTGCCTTCACAAAGCCGCCGACCTTCTCATTTGCACCGCTTGCGCCGCTGTTGTCCGTCTTGCCGTCATACAGGTCAATGGCAGTATAGAAACGGGTCTGGGGCACCTTCTGCACAACTGCAAAGGAATTCAGCACCTCTTTGGATTTTGTGGTATCGACCGCATAAATCATGTTGTAGAGGGTGGGCGTGATGAACAGGTGTCTGTTTTCCTGCGGTACCTCGTCCTCGTCCATTTTGTTCTGTGCCGCCACCAGAGCCGCCAGAACCGCCGCACCATCCGCCAGTGTGCCTGCGGTTGCCTTGGAAATGCCTGTTGTGCCTGCGTAGGTCGCAAAGCGGAAGGCATCCATTTCAGGTACCACTTTTGTGCGGATGAATTCCGCCGCCAGCTTCCCAAATGCAAGCCCTGCGGTTTCCTCGTTGTCCATGGCATCGACCGTAAATTTTCTGCCACGGTCATAATTGAATTTGACGGTTTCATTCGTCAGTGTCACATCCCCATGCACATAGCCGCCGTTGCGGTCATAATCCGCCAAGCCGTCCATGCTGATTTTGGGAATCACGATTTCGTTTGTGTTCGCGCCCATCTGCACCAGTGTCATATCGCCGTCCAGTGCAGAGGTAACGGACGCATTCTGATAGACCTCGTCCAGCAGGTCAATGTATTTTTTGAAAAGTGTAATGCTGTTCGCCATGTTTCGTTCTCCTTTCGATTTTCCTTAGTCCTTCTTCGGGGATAAGCCCATTGCCGCTCTGACTGCCGCATCATCCACCTCGCCGCCTGCAAAGCCTGTCCCTCTGGAGAAGGCAGGCACTCTTGCAGGGTCTTTTGCGAAATATTCCTTGTCCTGCGTCAGAGCCGCCAGAATATCCTTGTCCCCCTTGCCCTTGTTTGCTTCATCCTGCAAAGCGGTTTTAAATTCGGCGTAGACTGCCTTTTCCGTCAGCTCGTCCCGCCATTTCTGCTCCCCGACCACCGTCTTGAAGCGGCTGGAATACTCGGCTTCTTCGGCTTCTTCCTTGGCTTTCTTCTCCGCCTCGGCTTTCTCGTCCGCAATCCGCTGTTCCAACTCCTCGAATTTCTTTTTGAAATCCTCGTTGCCTTCTGCGGATTTTTTCAGGTCTGCAATGGTGGTTTCGTATTCCTTGAGGGTGCCGTTGGCTTTCTCCAAGTCCGCCTTCACTGCTTCCAGCTCTCCCTTTGCCTTGCCGATATCCGCTGTGTTGATGTCCAGTAAGCCCTTCAGTTGCTCCTCTGTGGCATCGGGGAAAATTTTCTTAATGTCCTCTCTTTTCATTCTTCGTTCTCCTTTCAGCTTTCAGTTTGTTTTCGCGGTTCTTTCCGCACGCCTTGATAGTTTTTCGCCATTCCGGGCAATCAAAAAGCACCTACCAAAAATGGCAAGTGCTTACTTGATACCGTACTTTTCTTTCAATGCTTTCAATCGTTTGTTTTCTTCTCGCATCATCATTTTTCTTTTCACGTCATATTCTGAATCAAGCCCTCTTATCATTGCTGCATCTTCTTCCTTTGCAAGAGCCGCAAATTTCACATCGAATTCTTCTTTCAAAGCATTTTTTTCTTCTTCGTAGGACATCTTATTTCACCCTTTCAAAAATAAAGTCCTTACATTCTTTTCCAATGCCGCGCATTGTTTATAAAACAGTTCTTCATCGGGAACATTGCATATTGTATAATGATACATACTCATCCCTCCAGTCCAACACTCAGTACCACATGACCGTCTTTTCCTCCGGCACACTATCCTGCAACGCTAATTTTTCCAAACAGGCAACCGCATGACCGAGGTAAACAGGAAAATCCTTGTCATACTCAGAAAGTTTGCTGTCTACTATCTCTCCACTCTTAATATCAACAGAAACCGAGCCTAAAACACCGCTATTTTCGGGGTCATACTCTGCCGAAATGATACCGTTATTCATTTTTATATTTTTTAATTTTAGCATAGTATTCGCCTGCCTCTTTTGCGTAGTTATACTTTCCGGATGCTTTGATGTGAGCCTCGTCCTGTGGAATCCCCTTTTTCATCAAATCTCTTTCCATAATCTCGTGGTTAAGCAATGTGATGTCATGTGATTCCGGTTTGCCGTCAATCAATCTTTGCCACGATTCCGCCATCATATAATCGGGAGCAAAATATTCCGGCTCTTTTCCGCCCAAATCATGCTTTTCCATAAAAATATAATACTTAATCGCGCGTATATCTTCTTCTGCAAAACCGGTTGCCTTCGCTATTCTCGAAACATCCGTTTTCATGCTGCGAACCAATCCGTAGTACCGTTCTGCGTGCGCTCTGGCTTCTTTGCTATGAGGATTCCTTGCCCCACTCACAGCACCTGATTTCATTATACCATTCTTTATTGATTTTTCAACGATTTGTCCCTCCAGTATGCCGCCTTTCCCCACAGCAGCCCTCATCCCATCCGCCTTCAATCCCGTCTGTTCCAGAAAATCCTTCTGCCTTCTGTTCCATTCCGTTATCTTGGCGGATGCCTCACTGCTGTCCAGCCCCGCCGCATCCAGCGCATTCTTCTCCCGTTTCCATCTGCGGATGCTTCTTTCTATTTTTCGCTGCTCCTGCAACGCCTCGTACTCGGTCATTCTCACGCCGTTGTATTCGTAGCCCTTCGCCTGATACTCCTTCAGCAGTGCCCTGTCATAGGTGCGGCTCATGCCCTCAAACCAAGGTCGAAAGCTGTGTGAGCAGTTCCATCCGCCCAAGCCTGCGCCCGTCCCATAGCCTGTGGTTTTCACAAAATCTGGATATTTCCTGCTTTTCCCGCTCCTGCTATAGATGCCGCCCTGCCATTGTGCATGGGAGGGTCTTGCCCCTGCGTGCGCGGAAACCTCCACAAGGTCTGCGCCCATTTCGTCTGCTCTGGCATCCTGCAAGCGAAGTGCCGTCTGGTTCACGCCCGTTACCACCGCCCGTCTGACCGCCACCTCTATGGTATCCGTCCGTCCGGTCGGGTATCGGATTGCCCCCACGCCCTCGGCGGAAAGCTGCTTGATGGTGCTTCGGATGGCTGTGTTGTAGTCCATGCCACCCAGCGTAATCTGCATATAGGCGCGGTCAAGTGCCTGTGCAAACTGGTGCGCGGCGGTGCGTGCCGTTGTCCGGGTCAGATTGCGAAATGTGCCGGAGGTTTTCTCGTATCCTGCCTGCAATACCTTCTGCAAGTCCGCAGATGCCGAAACAGGCGGCGGATTGAGCCCCTGCCTGCGATAAACCGCATCATCGGATTTCAGTGCCACCCCTCCTGCCTCCTGCATCAGCTGCCGCAGCTCCCTGTCGGCTCTGCCCGTCAGCGTTTTCAGCCTTGCCAAAATCTCCTCTCGCACCATCCCTGCCTCCTCAAGCATTTTTGCCTGATGCTCCACCGCAGGAATCCAGTAATCGTATGCGCTGATACGCCTTGCCATATCCGCCAGTATGTCCGCCTCAGCCTGTGCGTACAGCTTTATCATGCCATCCGGCACACGCTGTAAATATTCGGGTTTCAGCATCCTTCATCACTCCCCAAAATCAAGCGTATCCTGTGCAGGAATGTAGTCCTTTGCCTCCTCCTCGGAAATGCCGAAATACCACGCCAGCAGCTTTTCGGGCTTAAGGATATTTGCATCCACCATAGCCTTCATCTGTGCATATTCCGCGCCTGTGTCCGTCAGCACACCGTCTCCCCAGTTGAAGGTAACCTCGTATTCCCCATCGGGCGCAAGCTGATATAGGCTTGTGTAGTAGTCCATCACCCAGACCAGATGCTCCAACGCCGTCTGTAAGGACTTCTGGATATTGCAGACCGCCGCATAGCTGCGCTGCTTGCTCATGCGGATTTCCTCCGCTGTCTTTTCCTGATTCTGTGGGTCGGATAAGGTGCCATAGGAAAGATTGCAGTTAAACTCAATCCGCCGCAAAAGCTGATTCAAGCCGTTGAACAGGGAAGCATCCCGAATTGCAGGGCTGAATACGTTGTAAAGCTCATCCCCGTTATGTTTCTGCACACCGATTTTCCGAAACAGGCGTTCCTTCCCTTTTGGCAATTTCGTATCCTTCAACGCCATGGCATCAGCATCTATTGCCAACTCAGAACCTTCAAACTCCCAGAGGATACGGCTGTATTGCCTGTCCGCCTGCTCCATCAGCCCAGCCGCTCTTGCGCAGACCGATACGCCCAGAGGGGATTCCGCATCAATGTGGTTCGCAAAGGGCATCTTGAAATATACAAAAAGAGGACGCTCCAAGGTGTCCCCGTTCTGATAACCCAAGACAAAGCTTTCTTCCAAATCCGCCCATTCATCCACGCTTGTCAGAGCCGCAGGCACGCCCAGTTCCCCCTCCTGATAAGAGATAAAGGCTTTGTTCTGCACCGTATAGCCTACATCCGTCAGCTGATGGCTTTCCAATCTGGTGTACCATGCACGCCCCTTTTTCACACGCTCCACAAACACCGCACCCGTCACTTCTCCACGGCTGTTGTAAGCAGTCGGAATAAATCTGTCCGCATGCACAAAATCAATCGCTATCCTTCCGCCGTCCATGTAGGGCTTGAATACTAAGCCGCCCATTGCCGCCGCAAATTCTGTCTGCTCTCTCAATTTAGAAAGCACAAAAGCATAGCCTTCCTGCAAAAATGCCGCCCGTCTGCCACTGCCGCTGATTTCGCTGTGAAATTCCACAGTAACCAGTCTCGCAATCTCCGATGCAACCGCAGCGGCTAACCCAAGCGTTTCTGTGTTCTTATCTAACCAAGGCGGCTCATTGCAGAACATCTTCTGCCAGAGCGTGATGGCATCCTGCATTCCGGCGCTGATTGCCACCTCCGCACCCACTGCCCTTTTTATCGTTTCTCTCTGAAAAAACATCTGCAACACCCCCTTTACCCATGTAATAAAATTTCGCATCATTGCCCCCTCCTTTTCCAGATGGGTTCTGTTCCATAGCGTACTGCGTCGATATGGTGATTATCTCTGTCGGGGTAGCCGCTGATGACATCCCCCTCTTTGTTCCTGTCATATTCGTAGACGGTAAATTCCTTCGCCGTATCGGGACAGCGCACCGGGTCAATCACAATCCGCACCAACGCCTGTAACCATTTCATGCTGTAGTCCACACTCCCCGGTCCCTTCACTGCGCCACGGCAGAACAGCCCATAGCTCCGATAGTCCGCAACGCTTTTCGGCTCGGCACTGTCCGCCGTAATCAAATCCGTATCCTGTACACCATATTGCCGCAGGAGCCTTGCCGTTTCCGCATTGCCCGTTCTGTGCCTTGTCAGCTCCCCGAAAATGTAAAGCGTCCGTCTGGCAGAATCGTAGTGCATCCGATTGAACGCCCAAGGGTCGGGATAAAAGCCCCAGTCCACACCGTTGTAAATGCGGTCGAAGGCTGCAATCTCTGCATCGGTGATTTCCTCCACCGTTACGTTGTCGAATACCGCACCGCCGCTGCCGACCACCTCGCCCAGATATTCATGCCGATACGCCTTTTCGTTCAGCTCCTTTAGATATTCCGCCTCCTGCAAAAACGCATCCCCCAGCCACGCAGGCGGCACACGCCGATAATCAGAAGTATGCACCAGGCGGTTTGCCTTCGGCTGTAAGCACTCCCGGTTTACCCAGTTGCTCCGGCTTTTCGGTGGGTTGTAGCTGTAGAACACAAAAAAGCTGCTGCCGCCACGCATCAGGGATTGATTGATGGTGCGGATTTCCTGCATCCCTGCAAACTCGTCCGCCTCCTCGTACCAGATGTATTTGCAATAGCCCTTTCGGAATTTCGTAGATTTGATTTTCTTCGGCTCGTCCGCCCCACGAAACAAAATCCTCTGTCCTGTCGGGAGATACGAAAGCTGCAAAGGGCTTAGCTTTGCCTTCCACAGATGCTCTACACCCAACGCCTCAATCGCCCAGAGCAACTGCTCATACACACTGTCCTTCAGATTGGCCGCCACCTTCCGCAGAACAAGCGCATTGGCGGCGGTGTCCTGCATCATCCCCAGAATGGTTTCTACAGAGATAAAGGAGGATTTCGTAGAGCCACGCCCACCCTTCAGCCAGTAGTGCGTGTGCCGCCCCGCCTTGATGTCATGATGCACCCCATAAAATGAAGGCGCAATCAGCTTTGTTAAATCAGACATTTGCATCCTCCTTCGGAATATCATCTATGATGGTAACAGGCAGAACCGCTACCGTACCAGCCGCAGAATATCGCTTCATTAGCTCCGCACCTGCTTTCAGACGGTCGCTCAGTGCCGTATCCAAGCCGAACTGGTCTTTCACCTCGCCACGCATCACCGCAGTATAAAACTCCATCACCTCATCCGCATCGGCAACGCGCTTTTTATCCTGCGCCCCCAGCCGCTCGGCTATATATGCCGAAACCTTAGGGCTTTTTAGGGTTTTCGCTGCATCCTCTCCAAGGCTTTTCGATTGATATCCTGCCTTTCTTGCCGCTTCTGTCGCATTGCCGCATTCGATATAATAATCCGCAAACGCTTTCTGTTTTGGTGTCAGCTTCATGCGTCATCACCTCGGTATAAAAGGGCAAGCAGCTTTGCAATATCAACCATGCTGTAGGTTTCCAGTAAGGTCTCGTTTTTTGTTCTGCCATCTTCCAATTCTCTGCTTTCAATGACAATGTATTTCGTTATCATCTTCCCTGCTTTCGGGGAATACGCCTGTATCTGATTGATTTTTATTTTTCGCCCTTGCATCAGCAGGGCTTTCTGTAATTTGTAAACAGTTGTTCTTATATTCATTTTTCCGCCCCGCTTTCTTTGTAATGAAAAAGGCACCCGTTTCCGAGTGCCCAAAATAGGAGGTAACATGAAATATCCTGTGTTCTCATAATTTTCACAATACTATAATACCATATTTCGATGTGCCCTTTAGTGCCCTCTTTCAGAAATTTCAAAACTTCTTAAAGCTCTGCCATGAATTTTCAATACAGAACGGTAGTTGTAATCCATATCCACCGCAATCTGCTCCCATGTCCTTCCCATCAGATACCGCCGAATCAGCACTTCCTTCTCCGCCCCGTCCTGCATCTGATGTATCCTGTCATGGATTTCCTTGTACTGCCGTACCGCCATAGCCTGCTCATGCTCCAGCTGGCTGATGAGTGCATCCAGCCTCGCCACATATCCCGACAGGTCGCTGTGTGCATTCCCCTGCGGCATCCCGTCATGGTTCATACTCGGAAACATCTGCTGACTGCGTAACTCCTCAATCTGTTCTTTTAAACGCTGTGCCTTCCTCACGGAATATATGTACCCCTTAAGATATTCCTTTTTCCTCTCGTTTTCCCTTACAATTGCCAAACTATCACCCCTCCAGTCTTTTCAGCCATCTTTCCTTTTTCCGCCGAATGATGCTGTATATCTCGGCGTTGTCCGCAGCGTCCAACAGCAGCCCCATTACGTTGTAGACATCCGCTGTCTCCTCCACCAGATTCTTCCTCGCCTCCTCCACCGTCACAGGCGTGGGGTTGATACCCGTCAACGCTCGCCGCAGCTTCAATGCCGCCTGCGATAATTCCGCACATTCTTCTGCTAACTGCGCTAACAGCTCGTCCTGCGGAATGTGCTGTTTGATTTTCTCGTCAGGTCTATCCATGCTCAATCCTCCCTGCAATTCGGACAGAAATGCTCCCACTCGCCCTCGTCATTGTCATAGTGTGCTTTCCATCCTTCGTATTTGATGCCATGCTGACATTCGTTAAAACCGTCATATTCATCGGAATATTCAAAACAGCAATCACAGACGGCATGGTATGTATTGGTTTCTCTGTTTTTCTCAATCATTGATTTCCTCCTTCGGCAACTCTGGTAATGGCATCCAGTGTGTAACTTTCATCTTCAATATTCTCGTATCAAGTTTCCAAATTCCGTCATGTGTTTTTGCAACTGTTGTTTTCCTTGTTCCATCCTCAAACTCGATGCAAACAATCACTTCATCGGAAGTTTTTTCCCACATAATGCTATTCCATTTATCGGTTCCCTTGAGCTTCGCAAATATAGAATTTTTTTCTGCTGGCATAGCATCATCAACAGAAATCCACTTGTCTGATTGACATCTACCACCATTGTTTTCATACACCGTATCTCCGACCTTGCAGGGCAGCACCAACAGCCGCCCCTCAGTATCCGCTTTCACCATTCGCAGAATGTTTTTATAAAACACCCTCTGTTCCGGACAGAAGTCCATGCTTGCCAGCTTCTTCGCCATTTCCAGCATCCGTTCTTTTGAAATCTCGATATTCATTTATACCTCTCCTATCTTCATCTGCTCCGCCACAGGCGTTTCCCATTCCACACCGATATAATCCAGCACATGCCCCCAGCCGATATCGTACATCCAGAATTTCCATTCCTTCTCGTTCCGCTCTCGCAAGAGGTCGAATCTATGCGGACGCTTTTCCATGTGTATCCCAAATCCACACATGCTGCAGCCTGTCCGCTGCGCCTTGGTGGTATAAAGCGTCCCATCCTCTTTTCGCTCAATCGTGCCGTAAATCGCCGGCACTGGTACATTCAGCTCCAACGCCAGCTGTAAAATATCCTGTCTGTTGAAAATCGCAAACGGCGCAGAACGAATCGTGCTCTTGCCAAAATAATTGCATCCGTTGATTTTCAGGCTCTTTGCCCTTCTTCCGCCTTCGGATGCCATCAGCCCCAGATAGGGCACACTGTTGTGTTGCTTCGCCCAATCGTCACAGGGCTTTTCCTTGAGATAATAACAGCACTTCGCCGATACCTTGAAATCGGGCATCCCATAATCAACGCCCTCTGTCTCGTTCTCATATCCGCCGAATTTCTCCAACCACTTCTTCGACAGCTTCATGCGGGAATTCTTCTGGTATCCGCCGTAAGCCCCCGTTTCGCCCGTGATAATCGCGTGGCGCACTGTTTTGTTCTTCTCGGATGGGTTCTGCAAAAGCTCAATCTTCGATGCAATCTCCTTCGATAACACAGGAAAGCCGAACTCCTGAATGATTTTCGCCTTATTCCAGACCGTGCCGTCCGCCCGCTTCAACGGCTGAACCCGTTCAATCCCAAGCTGTCTATGTACTTCCTGTATACTCCTGTCCTCCAGATGGGACACGCTGATGCCTGGTACATAAATCCCGATACTCCGCAGGAACAGGAACAATGTAATGCTGTCCAATCCTCCGACCGATACATGGCAGTTCAGCCCTCTGGCGCAACACTCGTTGTAAAATTCCCATGCCCTGATGTAGGCGTAGTTCTTTTTAAACTCGTAGTCCATTTTCATTTTTACGTTGAAGTCCGCCATCTTCCGCTCCGCACCAATGGCTTCCATCCGCTCTAATACATTTTGCATTTCTATCTCTCCTTAAAACGGCAAATCATCATCTTCCACGCTTTCGTCGATGGGATAGAACCCAGGGCTATCCGCCAGTCCCATCTGCTTTGCAGGCTTATTCGATGCCGCTGCAGGTCTGCTCTGTTCCGCCGCCGGCTTGCTTCCGCCGTTTTTTTCACTGTCATGCTTTCCTTCAGCGAAATACTGTTCCTCCACAATCACATCCGTGCTCCAGCGTTTTTTGCCTTCGTTGTCATCCCAGCTACGCACCTGCAATCTACCGACAACAGAAACCATCTGCCCCTTTTTGAAATATTTCTCCGGAAACTCTCCCGTTTTGCCAAATGCCACGCAGTTGATGAAGTCCGCCTCAGGTTCTCCCTGCCGTTTGAAACGTCTATTCACCGCCAGCGTATATCTCGCTATGGCTAAGGGCTCCGTCCCCTGCGAATACCGCACCTCCGGCTCTCTTGCCAGCCGTCCCATCAGAATCACTTTATTCATACCTCAAACTCCTCTCTCGTCCTGTAGTTTCGCCCTTCTCCCCATCCGATTTTTAGCTTATATTTGCCGCACCGCTGATAAATTCTGCTGCCCATGGCTTCGTCAAGCT
>OGDN01002352.1_pt1 | contig 24832 bp, 20 predicted proteins | sample 1570271 | NCBI WGS metagenome assembly OGDN01 (sample SAMEA4384481, study PRJEB24528) | human gut metagenome | reverse complement strand
TTTTTTGATAGAAGCATTCGGAAATGAGTACCTGCAATACAAATCAAAAGTATGCAGATATTTAGGAAGAAAAAGATAACTTCTAGTTTGGAGAATTGTTCAAAATTAATATTTATATCGAATGGAGGGATTGTTCTATGAGACAATATGAAATTAAAAAAGCTGCAAAAGAAGATTTACGGGAGATATTGGATTTACAGTATATTGCATACCAGAGCGAAGCAGATTTGTTTGGTACTCAGGATATTCCACCATTAAAACAAACAATTGACGAAGTTATAGAAGAATATAATAATGGTGTAGTATTGAAAATGGAAGACGACAACAAGATTATAGGTTCTGTACGGGCAAGATGCGATAATGGAACAGTTTATATTGAGAAACTAATGGTGAATCCTCAATATAGAAAAAGAGGACTTGGAAAACGACTATTGAATGAAATTGAGATCAGATTTCCACATTGTACATATGAGTTATTTACCAGCACATTAAGCAGGGACAATCTTCGATTATATGAGAGTGTGGGATATGTGGAATACAAAAGAAAACAGATAGATGATAGATTAACTTTTGTATATTTAAAAAAGAGATAAAAATGGAGGTAAATATGTGAGATACGATTGTGGATTTGAAAAAGGAAATAATTGGTTTAGGTATCGCGCAGGTGGAATTATAATACATAATAATAAAATGTTGTTTGTAAAAAGCTGCATGGGAGACTATTATTATATGATTGGCGGCGGAGTTCACATGGGCGAAACGTCTAAGGATTGTATTGAAAGAGAGGTTTATGAAGAAGCAGGTATCCATACTTGCGTGGATCATCTTGCGGTTGTATGCGAAAACTTTTTCAAAGGTATCGGTGGCAAGATTGATGGTTTTGATTGTCATACGATAGAATTTTATTATTATATGAAAGTTTTTGAGGAAGATTTAAGTTTATGTAAAAGGGAAACAGATGATGGAGAAGAATTGGTATGGTTATCACTGGGTGAAATCCAATCAAGTAAAATTAAACCGGAATTTTTGAAGGAAAATATCGATAAGATTATCAATGATAATAAAATAATTCATGTTATTGATGAACGAGACAGATAAAATTAAAGGAGTATTTATGTTAGGCAAGTTACGAAATATGACATCCATATATTTATTTCGTGGTCAAGAAGTTTTGCTCCTGTTTCGGCAGGGAAGCAGAGTAGTAAACGATGTATGGCTGGGGACAGCGGGTGGACATTTTGAAGAATTTGAATTAAATGATGCAAAGCAATGTGCCTTGCGTGAGTTAAAGGAAGAAGTGGGGTTGGAAGAAAGTCAACTGTCTAATCTGACTTTAAAGTACGTTACACTACGGAATATAAAAGGTGAGATTCGTCAGAATTATTATTTCTTTGCAGAACTGGATCAGGATATTTCATTGGAGTCAAATGAGGGGATTTTGAAATGGTTCCCGGTGGATGAGATTGGAAATTTGGATATGCCTTTTACGTCAAAATATGTGATAAATCATTATTTGACGGAAGGGCATAGGAATGATAAAATATATAGTGGAGTAGCGACAAGAAATACAGTTGAATTCTTAGAATTAGAAGAATTTTGATTGGATTTTGCTTAATCACTAAAAGATGAAAGGGAGTATCGTTACGGCGTATGAAATTGTAAATGCGGAGGACCTTATGTTACCTACAATAAAAGAAGCAAAAATCGAGCTTGAAATAGCGGAGAAATTAAATCCCGGTCCGTGGATTGAACATTCATTGAATGTCGGAGTTGCGGCAAGAAATATTGCAAAAAAAGTGCCGGGAATGGACGAAAACAAAGCCTATATTGTGGGAATGCTTCATGATATTGGGCGAAGAGTTGGAATTGTAAATACTCCCCAGCACGTTTATGAGGGGTATAAATATGCAATTGAAAAAGGATGGGATGAAGTTGCCAGAGTTTGTATGACACATTCTTATCCGCTGATGAAAGATGAGTTCGATTATACACCGGAAACAGAGGAAGAAATAGCAATAAAAGAATATATTATGAATTGTCAGGCAGATGATTATGATAAATTGATCCAGATAGCAGATGCACTGGCGACGGACTATGGATTTGTAATATTGGAAAAACGGTTTGTGGATGTGACACGCAGATATGGAATTATGGAAAATTACATAAAAGGCTGGGAGATAACATTTCAAAACAAAGAATATTTTGAACAGCAAATGGGATGTTCAATTTATGATGTGTTACCGGATATCGAGAAAACGACTTTATTATGTCCGGCACCGTGGACACCGAAAAATAGAAATATAGAAGGAAGAAAAATCGTATCCTTTTGATAATTGCGATCTGGAAATTTATGTGGGAAAATTAAATAACGAAGTAGCGGTTGACGGGGATGAAAACGAACTGGTCTGGACTGAACTGGATCAGAATTTTTTTGATACAACCAAATATGCCGGAGAAGGAAATATCGGTCATATTATGCTGCATGTGAAACGACATAAAAAGGAGTTGTCCTTGGATGACATGGTAAGATAGTAAGCAAGATGAAACCGGGAAGGGGATAAATTATGTTAAGACTAGTAAAACTCGAACTAAAGTATCAGCAACAACTAAATGAGATGATGGATGAATGGACTGCATCAAAGGAGAAAATCATTCCGTGGTCAATCCGGAAGTGCGATTATCACAATTTTGAAACTTATCTGAATGCTTTAGAAGAAAAGAAAGAAAGTGAGGAAAACATTCCGGATTCAACATTTTTCTGTCTTGATACGAAACGCAATATTTTTGTAGGAGCAGTTAATATTCGGCACTATTTGAATGAAAAATTATTGCTTGGAGGTGGGCATATCGGAGATGGCATCCGTCCAAGTGAACGAGGAAAAGGTTACGGTACAAAAATGATCGCGCTAGCGTTGGAAGAATGCAGAAAACTTGGAATAGACCGAGTTTTAATGTGCTGTGATAAGGACAATCCGGCATCTGCAAAAACAATTATTAAAAACCGGGGCGTTTTAGAAAATGAAGTGATGGATGAAGGGAGTCTGGTGCAAAGATATTGGATTGAGATAAATACAGATCTGTTTACGGGCAGAGAATCTATATGCAATTATTTGAAAGAACGCGACATTCCCTATGAAATAACAGAGCATAAAGCGGTGCGTGACATGGGTGATTTATATTCCCTCAATCTGCCTTATCCCGAATGTACAGCGAAAAATTTGCTTATTCGTGATGGAAAAAGACAAAATTATTATCTTCTTACGATAAAACAGAACAAAAAAATAGATTTAAAAGGATTCCGTAAGCAAAATAAGTTGCCGGCATTATCATTTGCTTATGAAGATGAACTGGATGAGATTTTGGGAGTGTTACCGGGGGCTGTCAGTCCGCTTGGAATATTAAATGATACAGAATGCCGTGTGCATTTTTATATGGATGATGAATTTAAAGGAAACAGGGTTGGCGTGCATCCGAATGAAAATACGGCGACACTTTGGATGTCAGCAGATGATTTGCTGAATTTGATTCAGGATCATGGAAATATTGCGGAATACGTGAGGATGGATGAAATTTGTTTTGACTAATAAAAAGAAAAGCGAACAAATGTTCATATTTTTGTTGCATTATAAAACTCATTGTGTTATACTAGTCACACGATGAGTTTTATTTTTTGAGTATATTTTATGATAAACCGTGCGAATATAAGCATAGACGGAGGTGTTTCGATAATTATGGATCATTTTGTGTTACATTCCGAATACGAACCGACCGGTGATCAGCCGGAAGCCATTAAAGCACTTGTAGATGGATTTAAAGAGGGAAACCAGTTTCAGACACTTCTCGGTGTTACCGGCTCCGGAAAGACATTTACGATGGCAAATGTAATCGAGCAGATGAATAAGCCTACTTTGGTCATTGCCCATAATAAGACCCTGGCAGCTCAGTTATATGGTGAGTTTAAAGAGTTTTTCCCGGAAAATGCGGTAGAATATTTTGTTTCCTATTATGATTATTATCAGCCGGAAGCTTATGTGCCGTCGACGGATACGTATATCGAAAAAGACTCCGCCATCAATGATGAAATTGACAAACTGCGCCATTCCGCGACAGCGGCACTGACGGAGCGGCGGGATGTTATTATTATTGCCAGTGTTTCCTGTATTTATGGATTGGGTAGTCCGATTGATTACCAAAATATGACAGTATCACTCCGCCCGGGAATGATGCGCGAGCGGGATGAAGTGATTCAGAGACTGGTGGAGATCCAGTATACTCGGAATGATATGGATTTTCACCGTGGTACATTCCGGGTACGTGGTGATGTGCTTGAGATTTTTCCGGCATCAGCGACGGACCGGGCGATTCGGGTAGAATTTTTTGGAGATGAAGTAGACCGCATTCAGGAAATTGATGTGCTGACAGGAACACCGTTGAACAATTTGGAGCATATGGTTGTATTCCCGGCTTCCCATTATGTCGTGTCTCCGGACAAAATGGAAAAAGCGATAACGGGGATAGAGAAAGAATTGAAAGAGCGTGTCAAATATTTCAAAGCGGAAGACAAATTGATCGAAGCACAGCGAATTTCAGAGCGAACACATTTTGATATTGAGATGCTGCGTGAGACGGGTTTTTGTTCCGGTATCGAAAATTATTCGATGCACTTAAATGGCATGAAGGAGGGCGAGATGCCGCATACCCTTTTGGACTATTTCCCGGATGATTTTCTGATCATGGTGGATGAGTCTCATATTACGATTCCACAGATACGAGGAATGTATGCGGGTGACCAGTCGCGTAAAACGACACTTGTAGATTATGGATTCCGCCTGCCGTCAGCAAAGAGCAATCGACCGTTAAATTTTGAAGAGTTTGAAAGTCATATCAATCAGATGATGTTTGTTTCGGCAACTCCGTCGGAATATGAAGAATCACATGAATTGATGCGCACGGAGCAGATTCTTCGTCCTACCGGACTTTTGGATCCGGAAGTGATCGTTCGTCCGGTGGCAGGTCAGGTGGATGATCTGCTGAAAGAAATTAAAGCGGTAACGAAGAAAAAAGGAAAAGTTTTGGTAACGACACTTACGAAACGTATGGCAGAAGATCTGACGGATTATTATAAAGAAGTTGGTGTCCGGGTAAAATATCTGCATTCTGATATTGATACGTTGGAAAGAAGTGAGATCATCCGCGATATGCGGCTGGATGTGTTTGATGTTCTGATTGGTATCAATTTGCTGCGAGAAGGGCTTGATATACCGGAAGTGAGTCTTGTGGCGATTCTGGATGCGGACAAAGAAGGTTTCCTTCGTTCGGAGACTTCGTTGATACAGACGATTGGACGAGCAGCAAGAAATGCAGAAGGCCGGGTAATCATGTATGCAGACAAGCGGACGGATTCGATGGATAAAGCGATTTCGGAGACGGAACGACGCCGTAAAATTCAGGATGCCTATAATAAGGAACATGGTATTACACCGCAGACGATTAAGAAAGCGGTCAGAGAGTTGATCCGTATTTCGTCCAAGGCAGATGCAGGAATGGAAGAGTTGCAGAAAGATCCGGAATATATGTCAGAAGAAGAATTACAGAAACAGATTGCGAAGATTATGAAGAAAATGAACCAGGCGGCGGCAGAACTGAATTTTGAGTTGGCGGCATCACTTCGTGATCAGATGATAAAAATGAAAAAGATATTGCAGGAGATGGAATAAAATGGAAAATAAGAGAATCATACAGATACGAGGAGCGAAAGAGCATAATTTAAAAGGTGTTGATCTCGACATTCCGCGCGATGAATTTGTGGTATTGACAGGATTGAGTGGTTCAGGTAAGTCGTCACTTGCGTTTGATACGATTTATGCAGAAGGGCAGCGCCGTTATATGGAATCGCTGTCTTCGTATGCCAGAATGTTTCTGGGACAGATGGAAAAGCCAAACGTCGAGAGTATTTCCGGACTTCCTCCGGCGATATCGATCGATCAGAAAACGACAAACCGTAATCCAAGATCTACGGTGGGAACGGTAACCGAAATATATGATTATTTTCGTTTATTATACGCACGTATCGGGATTCCACATTGCCCAAAATGTGGAAAAGAGATTAAACGACAGACAGTAGATCAGATGGTAGATGAAATTATGAATTTACCGGAACGTACGAAAATACAGCTTTTGGCACCGGTTGTCCGTGGACGTAAGGGAGAGCATGCCAAAGTGTTCGAACGTGCAAAAAAGAGTGGCTATGTACGTGTTATCGTGGATGGAAATATGTACGATCTGTCGGAAGAAATTTCGCTGGAAAAGAATAAAAAGCATAATATTGAGATTGTGGTAGACCGCCTTGCCATTCGCGAGGGGATTGAGAAACGTATGGCAGAATCCATTGAAAGTGTGATGCAGCTTTCAGGTGGTCTGCTTGTAGTAGATGTGATTGACGGAGAACCGATTAATTTCAGCCAGAGTTTTTCCTGCCCGGACTGTGGGATCAGTATTGATGAGATTGAACCGAGAAGTTTTTCATTTAACAATCCATTTGGAGCCTGTCCGGTCTGTCATGGAATCGGTTATAAGATGGAGTTTGCCCCGGAACTGATGATTCCGGATCCGTCACTAAGTATTGATGACGGAGCTATCGCTGTGCTGGGATGGCAGTCTGTGACAAACGAGGGAAGTTTTACCAGAGCGACGATGGAAGCATTGGCAAAAAAATACAATTTTGATCTTTCTACCCCTTTTGAAGACTATCCGCAGAATATTCAGGATATCATTCTTCATGGAACGAAGGGAGAAAAAGTGGATGTTCACTATGTGGGACAGCGTGGACGTGGTGTGTACAGCATTGAATTTGAAGGATTGATAAAAAATGTTGAGCGACGCTACCGTGAGACGGCGTCGGATACGACAAAGCAGGAATACGAGACGTTTATGCGGATTACCCCATGTTCGGAGTGTGGGGGAAGAAGATTGAAAAAGGAATCTTTGGCTGTGACAGTGGGAGATCGGAATATTGCGGAAATCTGCGATTATTCCATCGGCGATTTAAAGAAATTTGTGGATGGTTTGGACTTGACACCGACACAGCTTCAGATTGGTAAATTGATTTTGCGTGAGATCAAATCAAGACTTGGTTTTCTTTTGGATGTCGGACTGGAGTATTTATCATTATCCCGTGCAACATCATCTTTATCCGGTGGAGAAGCGCAGCGTATCCGTCTGGCGACGCAGATAGGATCGGGTCTTGTAGGTGTTGCCTACATTTTGGATGAACCGAGCATTGGCCTCCATCAACGTGACAATGACAAATTGATAAAGACGTTGCAGCACTTAAAAGACCTTGGAAATACCTTGATCGTGGTAGAACATGATGAGGATACGATGCTGGCTGCGGATTATGTGGTAGACATTGGACCGGGGGCAGGAGAACATGGTGGAAAAGTCGTTGCGGCAGGAACGGCAGAGGACATTATGAAATGTGAAGAGTCGGTGACAGGAGCTTATCTCAGTCATCGTATCGTAATTCCTGTGCCGGAGAAACGGCGTAAGCCAATCGGATATTTAAAAGTAATCGGTGCAAAAGAAAATAATTTAAAAAATATAAATGTAGATATACCGCTGGGTGTATTTACCTGTGTGACCGGTGTGTCCGGGTCCGGAAAAAGTTCGCTGGTAAATGAGATCTTGTATAAGATGCTGGCGAAGACATTGAACCGTGCCAGATGTATTCCGGGAAAAGTGAAAGAGATCAAAGGGATGGATCAGCTCGATAAGGTCATTAATATTGACCAGTCACCGATCGGCCGTACGCCGAGATCCAACCCGGCGACGTATACCGGAGTATTTGATATGATCCGTGATCTGTTTGCTGCCACGCCGGACGCAAAGGCAAGAGGCTACAAGAAAGGAAGATTCAGTTTTAATGTGAAGGGCGGCCGTTGCGAAGCCTGTCGAGGAGACGGAATTTTAAAGATTGAGATGAACTTTTTGCCGGATGTATATGTGCCTTGCGAAGTGTGCCATGGCAAGCGTTATAATCGTGAAACACTGGATGTTTTGTACAAAGGAAAAAGTATATACGATGTGCTGGATATGACGGTTGAAGAGGCGCTTGACTTTTTCAAAAACATTCCTTCGATTCATCGCAAGATACAGACGATGTATGATGTTGGATTGTCTTATGTGAAATTGGGACAGCCGTCGACGACGTTATCCGGTGGAGAAGCGCAGCGTATTAAACTTGCAACAGAACTTAGTAAGCGGAGTACCGGAAGAACCATCTATATTTTGGATGAGCCGACCACGGGACTTCATTTTGCGGACGTTCACAAATTGATCGACATATTGCAGCGGCTTACCGATGGCGGAAACACGGTACTTGTCATTGAACACAATCTGGATGTGATCAAAACAGCAGATTATATCATTGATATCGGACCGGAAGGCGGAGAAAAAGGCGGAACGGTAATCGCCAAGGGAACACCGGAAAAAGTTGCCAAAACAGAAGGCTCCTATACAGGGGAGTATATCCGTAAAATGCTGCCGCAGAAAGGAAAGAAGAAATGAAAGAATACCCTTTTTTTGCTATGATGGCAAGGATGAAATACATTGAGCGGTGGGCCCTAATGAGAAATTCTGTAAAAGAAAATATCAGTGAACATTCGCTTGAGGTGGCGATGATCGCACATGCATTGGGGATTATTGCCAATGAAAAATTCGGAAAAGAAATCGATCTTGGAAAAATTACGTTAATGGGTTTGTACCATGATGCCAATGAAATCATTACCGGAGATATGCCTACTCCTGTAAAATACTATGACGAAGAGATTCAAAAGGCATATAAAAAGGTGGAACGTGTGGCAAGCGTTACCCTGTTAAACCAGCTGCCGGATTATATGCAGCCATATTATCGTGAAATTTTTCTGGAACAATCCGGGGAAGAAGCATTATGGCGGCTTGTGAAGGGAGCCGATAAATTATCTGCGTTGATCAAGTGTATTGAAGAAAAAAAGGCAGGTAATTCGGAGTTTTCCACGGCATATGAAACTATTCTGGAATCGCTGAAACAGATGAAACTTCCGGAAGTTGACGTGTTTATGGAAGTTTTTCTGCCGTCCTATACAAAAACATTGGATGATATACAAAAAAAGTGAAAAAATTTGTTCTAACACTAGCGATATTTTTACAAGTATGTTATACTAGTATTATTATAGTGCAGGTAGTAACAATTTTTGTAAAGGAAGGTACTGATAATGAGAAGGATACTATGCTTTGGAGATTCAAATACATATGGTTATGCTCCGGACGGACAGCGATACGAAGCAGACAGCATATGGCCGGGAATCATGGGAAAATTATTGGGAGATCGTTTTGAAGTTATTGCCGATGGAAAAAATGGAAGAACGATTGCGTTTGATGATCCATATATGGAAGGCTGTAACGGTATGCTTGATATTGAGGCAAGTCTTGAAGCCAATGCACCATTGGATCTTGTTGTACTGATGCTGGGAACCAATGATCTGAAAAAGTATTTTGATGCTACACCGGCTCAGATCGCGCAAAATCTTAAGACGATGTGCGAGTTGATCCAGCAGAAAACAGACGCAAAGATTTTGATTGCAAGTCCGATGCTTTTGGGAGATGAAATTGAATTTTCACCGACATTAAGTTTGGAATTTGGACGTGCTCAGATTGATTATTCTTTTGATTTTGCGCCACAGTTTTCGAAAGTAGCCCAGGAAGTGGGGGCAGGATTTATTGACCTTGCTGTTGTGGCTGTGTCAAGTGGTGCAGACTGCCTTCATCTTATGCCGGAAGAACACCAGCAGATTGGTGCGGCGATGAAAGATAAGGTAATGGAAGCATTTGCAGAGGAGATTCGTGCGGAAGAGGAAGAAGAACGCCGGAAAGCGGAGGAAGAAGCTCGTCGTAAGGCGGAGGAAGAGGAAGCCCGCCGGAAAGCGGAGGAAGAAGCTCGTCGTAAGGCGGAGGAAGAGGCAGCCCGCCGGAAAGCGGAGGAAGAAGAAGCCCGCCGGAAAGCGGAGGAAGAGGAAGCCCGCCGGAAAGCCGAAGAGGAGGCTCGTCAAAGAGCCGAGGAAGAAGCGCGGCTTAAAGCGGAAGAAGAGGCTCGCCGCAAAGCGGAGGAAGAGGAAAGACTTCGTCTGGCAGCGGAAGAGGAGGCTCGCCGTAAGGCCGAAGAAGAGGCATTACAGAAAGCTCAGGCAGAAGAGAAGGCACGCCGTGAGCAGGAAGAGATAGAGGAAGCAGCACGCAAAAAACAGGAAGCGATTTTGAAAGAGGCAGCGAAAGAAGCAGAAAAAGAAACGGTATTTGATCCGATGAATCCAAATCAGGAAGATCTTCCGGTTTGGCAGGTGGGCGATGTAGATTTGTCTGCACCGGTGGCACAGGAAGAAGCGGATAATATTGTTTTGTCCGGTGAGATTACGGCATCTGCGGCAGCATCCGAGCAGGAGGATGATCTGGCATCGATGCTTCAGGAAGAACAGCCAAGTGGACTGGGCGGTATTGAGTTTGCAACCGGCGGAACATTGGATTCACTTGACACTTCGACAGGTAGTTCACAGACAGATTTTGGTGGCTTGACAACACTGGAATTTGGCACAGCAGCATCTTCTGAGCAGAAGGAAAAGATGATAGCCGGAAAAGTATATCGTTTTGATGATGAACTGCATGAAGTTATATTTAGGACCAGAAAATTGACAGATGAGTTTAACCAAACACGATATGATGACGTAGATGGCAGAGAACGTATTATCCGTGATCTGTTTGGCAGTGTTGGAGCAAAGGTATGTGTAGAAGCTCCATTCCGCTGTGATTACGGCTTTAATATTCATGTTGGCGATAACTTTTATGCAAATTATGGCTGCGTTGTGCTGGATTCTGCAAAAGTAACCATTGGAGACCATGTATTTTTAGGACCAAATGTACAGATTTATACACCGTGTCATCCAATCTATGCACCGGCTCGAAATGAGGGCTATGAATACGCAAAAGAAGTGACGATTGGCGACGATGTTTGGATTGGCGGAAATGTTACGATTGTACCGGGAGCACACATTGGAAGCAATGTTGTGATCGGAGCGGGATCGGTTGTAACAGGAGATATTCCGGACGGAGTTGTTGCTGCGGGAAATCCTTGCCGCATTATCCGTAAGATTACAGAGCAGGATAAACAAAACTGGCTTGATAAAAAAGAAAATGACTAATCGTTAATTGGTAGTAAATACGAAAAGAACCTTCGAAAACTCAGACGAGTGATCGAAGGTTCTTTTTATAAATAAAATAATCTGATAATTTAATGAATCGAGTCTCTGTATTCTCTTGAAGAAGCGAAAAAGCGATTGATCTCGCCACCTTGTTCGTTGGCGATGTAGGAACGCATTTTTGTCAGCTCATCAATCATAAGGGAAAGAAAATGGTCGATGCTGTCGGCGTTGGAGAGGCAGATGCTTTCCCACATTTCCGGAGAAGAAGAGGCGATTCGCGTAATGTCTTTGAAACCGCCGGCGGCAAAAGTTTTCATAAGTTCATTTGATGTATCATTTTCGCGGACCATATTGACAAGCGAGGCGGCTACAATATGTGGCACATGGCTGATCGCAGCGGTAATATCGTCGTGAAGACCGGCATCTACTGTAGCAAAGATGGCACCTGTTCCGGAGAGAATTTTCTTTAGAAAAAGAACTTTTTCTTCTGCGGTCGTTTTGCACGGAGTGAGAAGATAGTAGGAATCCTGCAGTAAATCTTCGGAGGAATTCGCAAACCCGGTTTTTTCCGAGCCTGCCATCGGATGTCCTCCGATGAATTGAGATTCCAGTTCGAGACGTTCGACCTCTTTATGGATGTTTCCTTTCACACTTCCGACATCTGTAATAATACAGGTTTTATTGATAAGAGGTTTTAACTGTTCCAAAAATTGAATATTCTGCAACACAGGAGCACATAGGAAAATAATATCGCATTCAGAAAAATGAGCATCTATCGAATAGGTGATATCGCTGATAATTCCGTCTTTTTGTCCCTGCAAAAGATCTTCGTTCTTTCTACGGCTGTAGACGATAATCCGGCAAGAGGGAAAATTTTTGCGGATGGAGCGGGCAATGGAACCGCCAATCAGGCCGAGCCCTAAAAAACCAATAGTAATTTGTTTCATGATGTCCTCCTTGTGTGTTTGTACATAATTTCCGTTTTTATTTTACATCAAAATGTTGACATTGTAAACAAATGATTGAAAATCCCTTTGAATTTCAGTATACTTTATGGTATGATTTAAGAAGAAAACAAAGGCAGAAAGGAAGCAGATAAAATGAAAGATATAACGATTTCAGATTCTATTTTTTATGTAGGTGCGGACGATACGACGCTGGATTTGTTTGAAAGCCAGTATATTGTTCCGGAAGGCGTGTCTTATAACTCCTATGTGATCATGGACGATAAAATTACGATTATGGACACTGTGGATCAGCGGGCAACAGAAGAGTGGATCGCTAATGTGAAAAATGTCCTTAAAGATAAGACTCCTGCTTATCTTGTGGTATCCCATATGGAACCGGATCATGCGGCAAATATTCAGAAGATTGCGGAAATGTATCCGGAAATGAAAATTATTGGAAATGCAAAAACATTTTCGATGATGCCACAGTTTTTCGACTTTGATCTGAGTAATCGAAGTGTTGTGGTAAAAGAAGGCGAAGAAATTTCGCTGGGAGCACATACGCTTCAGTTTTTCATGGCTCCGATGGTGCATTGGCCGGAAGTTATGGTAACATATGAGAAGAGTGAAAAAATTCTATTTTCTGCAGATGGATTTGGTAAATTTGGTGCCTTGTCTGTAGAAGCAGACTGGGCTTGTGAAGCCAGAAGATATTATTTTAATATTGTAGGAAAATATGGTGCACAGGTACAGGCATTGTTAAAGAAAGCGGCGACATTGGATATTCAGATGATCTGCCCACTTCATGGACCGATCTTGAAAGAAAATCTTGGCTATTATATTGACAAATATAATACTTGGAGCAGCTATGAGCCGGAAGACGAGGGCGTATTGGTAGCCTATGCTTCCATCCATGGAAATACTGCCAAAGCTGCTAAAAAGATGGGCGAGATCCTCAAAGAAAAAGGTGCTAAGAAAGTAGTTGTCAGTGATCTTTCCCGTGAGGATATGGCAGAAGTAATAGAAGATGCATTCCGCTATGATAAGATCGTTGTCGCAGCAGCAACCTATGATGGAGGAATTTTCCCGGTTATGGAAGACTTCCTTCGCCATTTGAAGAGTAAAAATTATCAGAAACGTGTCGTTGGTATTATGGAAAATGGTTCCTGGGCGCCGATGGCAGGAAAACAGATGCGCGCGATTCTGGATGAGATGAAAAATCTTACCATTTGTGACAGTCAGGTAACGATCCGTTCTACGATGAATGAGAAAAATGTAGAAGAAATGAATCAGCTGGCTGAAGAACTTTTGGAAAAATAAGGAAAATAAAGAAAAATAAACGTCCGATACAGAGAAATCGTTTCCCTGCAGCGGACGTTTTTATCTTTTTAAAAAGTATTTATAGTTTTGAGTATCCGTAACTATTTACAATGGCATCGATTTTCTGTCCTGCATGACAAAGAGGGCAGTCTTTCTGAGCAAATGATTTGTAATCTGAAAAATCATCCGTAGTAAAGATGGAACGAACCGGATATCCGTGAATTTCATCTTTTGCACTAAAAATCGCAGACAATCCCTGAATGATTCCACCATAATATTCCAAACACTCCAGACATTGGTCAATGGTCTTTCCGGTAGTAGCAGAAGCAACAAGCAGGAGAATATTTTTCCCTCTGACCATTGGTTGAATATTGTCACGGAAAAACATCTGTCCGCAGGAATCGAATTCCGGCTCAATGACATAGATGCTTTGGTGTGCGTTCATGGAGATAACGCCGGCATCTGTCAGAATCTCAGCAAGATAAGCACCGATGACATAGGTTCCGTCCATGCAGACGATCGCATCGATCGGAGTATTGTATTTGTAATTGTTTGCCATGGTGGAAGCCACGGCTTTTGCCTCGCGCTGTCCGACTTTCAAACGTGTCATATCCATGTAGTAGTTGATGTGTGAGTGGCTGGTAGCAAAATGTCCGGGAACCACTTTCAATAAAATTTTACTGTTAATTTTTGATGGTATTTTAATCGCATTTTCAAACATAGGCAACCTCCTGTATGATTGTATTATTTGAAACAAAAATTATTTTGCCGGTTCACCGGTGGCGGTTTCTTCGGACGCTTTTTCATCGTTTTCGCCTTCTTCTTTCTTTGACGTCTGCGACAACAGTGTCAGAATGGAGAGAAGAATTGTTAAAACAATAGGTGCTGCGTAGATGATCGTTCGAATATCAGAACGAACCAGGACGCCAGGGGAGTTAAACCAGATAAATAACGTGAGGTAGGTGGTAAATACCAAAGTCCCGAAAATAATGCCCAAAATCTGACCGATGCGTTTTCCCTTTAACCAAGAGGTCCAAAGGCAATACACCAGAAAAAAAGCGAGTGCACTGTCGAAAAGACCAAAAATAAGCATACCAATATTGATTCCCATAGGACTATCCTCCGTTTCAAATTATGTTCTGTTATGTTGCATAAAAACAGTATACTACATTATTTGAAAAATTTCCATGATTTTTTGTTGACAAGTAAAAAAAAATATGATATTGTAATAAAGCACGCAGGAATGGCGGAATTGGCAGACGCGCACGGTTCAGGTCCGTGTGGTAGCAATACCATGAGGGTTCAAGTCCCTTTTCCTGCATCCAAGACTCTGTTCAGAAAATGGACAGAGTTTTTTGGTATCTGGAATTGTTCTGTTTGCGTTCACAAAAAATTCGTAGAGTTTGTTCTTTACAAAAGAAAATAATATGGTAAAATATTATTATATGCTTTGAGCAAAAAAATGTATTTCGGAGGGTAACAATGAACAACTCAAAAAAATTAGCAAAAAACAACGGAGTAAGTAAGAAACAGGGAGGGGGTACCAGTGCCTTGTCCTTTGTTTCTTCTAAAAATAAGGTTTTGGTGATTTTAGGTATTCTTGCCGTTATCGTATTGTGCGCAGGGGTGTGCTATATGCAGCTTCGCCCGCGTGCCGTATTGGTAGTTTCCACGACAGATGAAAATGGAACACAAAAGAAAGACACGGTTTACATGAAAGAAGCCGTTTACAGCATTTATCAGGTAGAAAACCAGTACAATCAATATTCTTCCATTTATCAGCAGCTGTATGGAAAGACATATTGGGAAATGGAAGATGTTGACAGTAAAGGAAGAAATGGTGCTTCCGCTGCGAAAAAGCAGGTGATGGATTCTTTGAAACAGCGTGAGGTTCTTTATATGGAGGCTCAGAAGAGAGGATATTCCCTCACGGCAGAAGAAGAGAAAACAGCAGAAAACAATGTTACAGACACTATGAAAAACTTTACAGACAAACAGAAAAAACTGGAGGGTCTGGATGAAAAGACCTTGAAAAGTGAATTTAAGAAAAATGCACTTGCAGAGAAATTCCGTCAGATTTTGATCAAAGAAAGCGGTGTGGATGAAGAGGCATTGAAAGCAACTGTAAATAAAAAGGATTACAGACAGTATACATTGCAGTATTATAAAGTCAGCAATCAGGAAACCAGCGGAGAAGAAACCAAAGAGGTTTCCGCAGAACAGAAGCAGACAAATCTTACGAATATGCAGGCGTTACAGGAAAAAGCAAAGACAGCAAAGGATTTTACAAAACTGTTGGATGACAATGACAAAACGGGAATTCAGTATCAAACAGAGAATCTGATCAAAAAGGATCTGAAAGATTCTACATTCCTGAATAAAGAACTTCGTAAGCAGATCATGAAAATGGATAATGGTCAGATCTCAGATATTATTGAGGGAGACGACGGTTATTATCTGATCAAAATGGTAAACAACGATGACAGTGAAGCGTATGACAATCAGTGCCAGTCTGTTGTCAATGAAGAAGAAACAAAGCAGTTCAACGCAAGATATGCTGAATTTGCACCAAATTATGTTACAGAAGTTCAGAGTTATTGGAAGGGCCGCGTAAAACTTGGGTCTTACACAATATAAGAGGAACTTGTAGTGATAATGATGGATAAGACAAGATAGGAGAGAAAATCATGGCTAATGTAAAGCGAATTTACGTAGAAAAGAAAGAGGACTATGCCGTAGCTGCAAAAGAGTTGAAACAGGAGGTAAAGGAATACCTTGGAATTAAGAATCTTGAGCAGGTTCGAGTATTGATTCGCTATGATGTCGAGGGCATTCAGGAAGAAACTTACAAAAAAGCACTGGCAACCGTATTTTCAGAACCACCGGTAGATTATGTCTATGAGGGAAGCTTTGAGAAAAAAGCAGGAGATAAGGTGTTTTCCGTTCAATATCTGCCTGGACAGTTTGATCAGCGTGCGGATTCCGCAGAGCAGTGTGTGAAATTATTGAACGAAAGCGAAGAACCGGTTATTCGTTCGGCTACTACTTATGTTTTGTCAGGCAATATTTCCGAAGAAGATTTTGCCCGTATCAAAGAGTACTGCATCAACCCGGTAGATTCGAAAGAGACGGATGAAACCATTCCGGAAACACTGGTAACCAAATTTGAAGAGCCGGCAGATGTTAAGATTTTTGATGGCTTTAAGGACATGCCGGAAGAAGAACTGAATCAATTGTATCAGTCTCTCGGTCTTGCCATGACATTTAAAGACTTTTTACACATTCAGAATTATTTTAAAAATGAAGAAAAACGTGACCCTAGCGTGACAGAGATTCGTGTGTTAGATACATATTGGTCGGATCACTGCCGTCATACCACATTTTTGACAGAATTGAAAAATGTTACATTTGAAGAAGGCGATTACAAAAAGCCGATTCAGGACACGTTTGAACAGTATAAAAAAGATCATGAGACAATTTATAAAGGAAGAGATGATAAATTCGTTTCCTTGATGGATATTGCGCTTATGGCGATGAAAAAACTTCGTGCAGAAGGAAAATTGGACGACATGGAAGTTTCGGATGAAATTAATGCCTGCTCGATTGTTGTTCCGGTTGAGATCGATCACGAAGATGGTAAAGGACCGGTTATGGAAGAATGGCTTGTGTTCTTTAAAAATGAGACACACAACCATCCGACTGAAATTGAGCCATTTGGTGGAGCTGCTACCTGTCTTGGCGGTGCGATCCGTGACCCGTTGTCAGGACGTGGCTATGTGTACCAGGCAATGCGTGTTACCGGCGCTGCGGATCCGACAAAATCGTTGAAAGAAACATTGGAAGGGAAACTGCCACAGAGAAAGATTGTGACAGGGGCTGCCAGCGGATACAGTTCTTATGGTAACCAGATTGGTCTTGCAACAGGACTGGTAGATGAGATCTATCATCCGAATTATGTGGCAAAACGTCTGGAAATCGGTGCCGTTATGGGGGCTGCTCCTCGTAAAAATGTAATTCGTGAAAATTCGGATCCGGATGATATCATCATTCTTCTTGGGGGAAGAACCGGACGAGATGGCTGTGGTGGAGCGACAGGATCTTCGAAAGCCCACAATACAGAGTCTATTGATACCTGTGGTGCAGAAGTACAGAAAGGTAATGCACCGACAGAGCGTAAGATTCAGAGATTGTTCCGCAGAGAAGAAGTCAGCCGTTTGATCAAAAAATGTAATGACTTTGGTGCCGGCGGTGTATCCGTTGCAATCGGTGAACTGGCAGACGGACTGCGTGTGGATCTTGATAAAGTGCCTAAGAAATATGCCGGTTTGGATGGAACAGAGCTTGCGATTTCCGAATCCCAGGAGCGTATGGCGATTGTTGTAGATCCAAAAGATGTAGATAAAATGCTTGGTTACGCAAACGAGGAAAACCTGGAGGCGATTCCGGTAGCTGTAGTTACGGAAACTCCAAGACTTGTTCTTTCTTGGAGAGGCAAAGAAATTGTAAATATTTCCCGCGCATTTCTGGATACCAACGGAGCACATCAGGAAACAGATGTAACGGTTACGATGCCTTCAAAAGCAGAAAATTATATGGAAAAAGTGGAAGTGAAAGATAACTTTAAAGATACTTTCACAGACACATTAAAAGATTTGAATGTCTGCTCCAAAAAAGGATTGGTGGAAATGTTTGACAGTTCTATCGGAGCGTCAACGGTTACAATGCCATATGGTGGTAAATATCAGCTGACACCTACGCAGACGATGATTGCAAAACTTCCGGTATTGGATGGAAAATGTGATACGGTTACAATGATGAGTTATGGCATGGATCCATATCTTACCAGCTGGAGTCCATATCATGGAGCAGAATATGCAGTGCTTACCTCGGTGGCCAAGATTGTTGCTGCCGGTGGGGATTATAAAAAGATTCGTTTTACGTTCCAGGAATACTTCAAACGTATGACGGAAGACAGTAAACGCTGGGGAGAGCCGATGGCAGCTTTGCTTGGTGCTTACGATGCACAGATGAAATTCGGCCTTCCGTCAATTGGTGGAAAAGACAGTATGTCGGGAACTTTCAATGATATTGATGTTCCACCGACATTGTGCTCATTTGCTGTGGATGTGGCTACGGTTTCCGATGTTGTCACACCGGAATTGAAAAAAGCAGGAGATGTACTTATATGTCTGCCAATCCGCAAAGATGCGTATGATCTTCCGGATTACGATTATGTACTCAACATGTACGAGACAGTAACGACACAGATGCGTGGCGGTCTCGTAAAAGCGGCCTATGCTTTGGAAGGCAAAGGAATTGCACAGGCGGCTGCGAAGATGGCATTTGGTAATAAACTGGGTGTTGCATTTGAAGAGAAAGAAGCCGTTTCCACATACTTTGAACCGGCTTATGGTAATCTTCTTCTTGAAGTGGATGCTGCAGATGTAGAAAAAGTAGCTGCACTTGGATTGGATTACAAAGTGGTTGGTACGGTTACGGAAAAAGCTGAGTTTACTTACGGAAACGAAAGTGTATCCATGGAAGAGGCAATTGCTTCCTGGACACAGACCTTGGAAAAAGTATTCCCAACCCGTTCCGGAGTGGAAGACAAGAAGATTACGACCGGACTTTATGATGCCAAAGAGATTTATGTGTGCAAGCATAAAGTGGCAAAACCAAAAGTATTTATTCCGGTATTCCCAGGTACAAACTGCGAATATGATACGATGAAATCATTTGTGGCTGCAGGCGCAGAGACAGAGAGTATCGTATTTAAGAATATGACAGAGTCAGATATTAAGGATAGTGTGGATGCATTTGAAAGAGCAATCAATGAATCCCAGATTTTGATGTTCTCCGGTGGATTTAGTGCCGGTGATGAACCGGATGGTTCTGCGAAGTTTATTACTTCCGTATTCCGCAATGAACGCATCAAAGAAGCCGTTCATCGTCTCCTTCAGGAGAGAGATGGTTTGGCACTTGGTATCTGTAATGGTTTCCAGGCTTTGGTTAAACTGGGACTGGTTCCTTATGGAGAAATCAAGACACAGAAAGACGATTCACCGACATTGACAACCAACAGCATTGGCCGTCATATCAGTAAATCGGTTTACACAAAAGTAGTAACGAACAAGTCCCCATGGCTCCGGAAGGCGACACTCGGCGGTGTTTATGCCGTACCGGCTTCTCACGGAGAAGGACGTTTTGTCGCAAGCAAAGAGTGGATTGATAAATTGTTCGAAAATGGACAGGTTGCTACACAGTATGTCGACGTCAATGGCAATCCGACGATGGATGAAGACTTCAATCCAAACGGTTCTTACTATGCAATCGAAGGTATCACAAGCCCGGATGGAAGAGTGTTAGGAAAAATGGCACACTCCGAGCGTCGTGGCGATGGCGTGGCATTGAATATCTGCGGCGACCAGAACCAGTTGATCTTTGAGAGTGGTGTTGAATACTTTAAATAAAAAATATCTATTCAGGACTTATATCCAAAATGCGAATGTGGGCAAGTCCTGAATAGTAAATTACCGCATTGATTTTCGGAAAGCACCGGGGGTAACTCCGGTGCTTTTTTTGAATTGCCGGATGAAGTGGTATACCTGGCTATATCCCAGTTCAACTGAGATGTCAGCGACAGACATGTCCGTTGAAAGAAGATATTCTTTCGCGGTTGCAATTTTATTGTCAATGATATCTGACAGACATGTAGTGCCGAACGCTTTTTTATATAAAACCTGAAAATAAGCAGGAGACAGGGTGGTTTCTTTCGCAAGATCTTTTATTTTCCAATTTTTTGTCGGGTCAGCCAAAACTTTTTTTCGTATTGTCATCAGATTTTCAAAATAAGGAACATGAGAATTCTGATAGTGTTCGGCAGACCAGGATTCCCCAATACGCGCCATGAGAAGCATCATCTGATGATATTGAATATCAAGGACATACTCGGTTGCTTCATAATATTCCCGGCAGATCGCATGAATAATAGGATCAATTAAGTGGTGGTTGTTAATTTTTATGGGTTTATTTAAAGGAAAGTGCAATTCTTTTAAAAAGCCATCCGTATCTCTTGGCAAAAAATGGATATAATCATCGCAGTATGGTTTTGTGACAGAAAGATATTTGTAAGGACTATAACCGGATATGATAATGACAGATGGATCTGTAATTGTATACGTATTTTCGTATACTTGAAGTAAAGTCGGCGTTTTTATGTATAAAAGAAGAAAGTCAGCTATGCCGGATGCTTTGGAAAGGGAAATTCCGTCTTTGTGTATGGTGTTATAAATAGCGTTGTGAATATGCATAATATCTCTCCTTTTTAAAATAATATGTGTATTTATTGCAATTATACGACATTGAGAAACAAAATGCAAGATTGTAAAATAAAAATAATAAAATTGAAATTTTATTTAGAAAGAATGGAGAGATGAATATGTTAACAAGAAAAACAAAGAAAGTGCTTGCCATCGTTCTTACTGGTGCTGTTGCATTGCCGGGAATGGCTTCCGGAACGTTGGTTTCCGCAAAAGCAAAATGTACTACAAAGAAGATGACGCTTCAAGCAGGGAAAAAGAAAACAATTAAAATAAAAGGCAAGGTTAAGAAGGCGAAATATATGTTTAAATCTTCCAAACCGTCGATTGCCAAAGTGAATAAAAAAGGAACAGTGACAGCAAAAAAAGCGGGGAAGGCAGTGATTACGATAATAGAAAAGAAAAAAGCAAAGAAAAAAATAATTGGAAAAGTAAATGTAATTGTAAAAAACAAAAAAGAAGTAAAGAAAACAATGGAACCATCTACACAGCCATCAATGGCTCCGGAAGCAACTGTTTCACAGACACCGGCAGCAACTGCTTCGCAAAGTCCGGTGTCAGCTGCACCAAGTGCACCGGCAGCAACTGCAACACCGTCGTCAACTCCGACAGCATCGCCAAAGACGACACCGTACAATGGACCGGTTGCGTCTTCAAAACCAAAATCATTTATTGATGAATCTTTTGATGTGCCGGAAGATTATGAAGAGGAATTGGACGGTTATACATATGCGGAACCGAAGACAATTACCTACTATTCGAAAGTGTCAGAAGCAGATAGAAGAGCTGTTGTTTATCTTCCGGCAGATTATGATGCGAATAAAGAATATCCGATCATGTATCTCCTGCATGGCATCGGTGGAAGCGAAAATGAGTGGAAATCCGGTCTTCCGGAGTATATTACAGGAAATTTGAATAAAGAGGGAAAAATTCCGGAAATGATCATTGTGTGCCCGAACCAGCTTGTTCAGGTGCCGGGTGAAAAAATGCCGGGGTATTACTTAGACCCGGGAAGATTTGTGATGTTCAATCGTATGGTAGATGAATTGAGAACAAGCCTGATCCCATATATGGAGGAAAATTATTCCATTATGGAGGGACGCGATAATCATGCGATCGCCGGTCTTTCAATGGGAGGAAGAACCAGTTTGTATTGTGGATTTTATATGTTGGATTACTTTAGTTACATCGGAGCTTTTGAACCGGCACCGGGAATTCTTCCGTACAATGCAGAAGACGGACTGTTTACGGAAGATACTTTCAAGATACCGGAAGAGTATCAGGACACTACGCTCATTATGATCCAGCAGGGAGATAATGACAATGTAGTATCCGATAATCCAACAAAGTATCATAAGGCATTAGAGAAAAATGGCGTACGTCATATGTTCAATAATGTGCCATATGGACATGACTGGAATGCGTGGAGAGAAGGATTGTATAATTTTGCAAGACGAGTATTTCAGTAATTTTATAAAGAAAACAAGGAGAAAAAGAAATGAAGAGAAGAATGATTGCTAAACTGCTGGCAGGAGTTATGCTTGTGTCAGTGGCGGTTCCGGCCACAACTTGGACAGAGGCAGCAAAGAAGCCGGTTTTGTCAAAAAGATCAATTCGGTTAGAAGCCGGTAAAAAAACAACATTAAAAGTAAAAACGGCGAAGAAAGCAAGAGTTACTTGGAAAAGCAGTAAAAAGAGCGTTGTTTCCATTGGTAAAAAAACAAAAAAATCAGCACAGATCATTGCGAAGAAAAAAGGAACGGCAAAGATCAGCTGTAAGGTAAGACAGCAGAAAAAGAAATTTACCCTTGTCTGTAAGGTCAAAGTGACAAAGGCGAAGGTCAATCCTGTGAAGACGACTGCTCCGACAGTGATACCAAGTACAGTACCGGCGGCTTCCAGAACGCCAGCCGTTTCTGCTAAGCCTTCAGCCACGCCATCGGCAACACCGGAAGTGACATTGCCGCCTTTGAAGTCGGATAGCATTTTGGAAAACTATGAAGATGTTTTTGGACATCTTGGAACCTGCGTAAATTACGGTTCGAATCCGAGTACGAGTCAGCTTCAGGACGAGAAGACGCTGGCATTTGTCAAAAAACATTTTAACAGTATCACGATGGAAAATGAGATGAAACCGGATGCTGTTTTAGGGAATAGTGTAAATGCTATTACAAAAGAGGAAGCAGAAAAACTGGGATACATTATTCCTGATAATTATAAGGAAACGAGTGTTCCAAAGTTGAACTTTGATCGAATTGACAAAATATTACAGACGGCTTATGATAACGGTCTTGGACTCCGTGGTCATACACTTTTGTGGCACAACCAGACACCGGCATGGTTCTTTGGAATTGATTATGACGCCGACGAAGATGCCGTAGATGAGGATACGATGGATGCAAGAATTGATTTTTATGTATCGACCGTAATGGATCATGTAATGCAGAAAGAAAAAGAAATTGCAGGTGAAACCGGTAAGATCGTATATGCATGGGATGTTGTAAATGAATATCTTCATCGGGGAAGAGCATGGTCTCTTAACTGGACGAGTGTTTACGGAGATATGAAAGGAACGCCGTCTTATGTAAAACGTGCATTTGAGCGTGCCTATGAGATGTTGGAAAAATATGATGCAACAGATAAAGTTACATTATTTTACAATGACTATGATACTTATTTTGAAGTAGAGGATCTTCTTGCCCTTGTCAATTTTATAAATGAAGGGGAAAAAGCAAAAATCTGCTCCGGAATCGGTATGCAGAGCCATGTAGATATCAAAAGACCGACGATTGAAGAGTATGGTGCAGCGTTGGAGAAATTTATGGCGGCAGGATACGAAGTTCAGATCACAGAACTTGACTTTACCATTAATTTTGATACCGATGGAACCGATAAAAAAGATCCTTCGTATGATTACGAAAACGAAGGGGAGACGATAGAAGAGCAGGCAGCCTTTGTGAAAGATTTTATGGAGATGGTGATCGCAAAGCAGAAAAACCGCGATAAGACAGTAAGCCCGAAAGGAATTACCGGGCTCACGATTTGGGGGCTTTACGATAGCATTTCCTGGAGAGGTAAGAGCCAGCCATTGCTTTTTGGTACTTCGATTGATGATCCTAAGCCGGCATTTCAGGCGTTTTTAGAGGCATCGCGTACAAAGTAAGAAAATTGTTTTTTGGTTATGTTGTATAGGAAGGTATTATAAAAATAGAGAACCCTCTTTCTACTTGAAACACCGTTTGAATTATATTATAATTTGAGGTGGAATACGGATAGAAAGAGGGTTTTTGTATGAAAAAACGAGTGATACTGGCGTCAGGATCGCCAAGAAGAAAAGAATTGATGAAAATGATCACGGATTCTTTTGAAGTGCATGTTTCGGATTGTGAAGAGATTATTACGAGTGATGTGCCGTCAGAAGTGACCAAAGAATTGGCAAAGCAGAAAGCAGAAGCTGTGTTTAAAGAGATTTTGCAGAAAGAAAAAGAGTTCCTTGTAATTGGAGCCGATACGGTGGTCAGCCTGCAGGGAAAAATATATGGCAAACCAAAAGGCAGAGAAGAGGCATTTGCTATGCTGTCGAGTCTGCAGGGGCGAACACATGAAGTAACGACAGGAGTAGCTCTGCTTACGGTGATAGCGGGTGAAATAACGCAGTGCGATGTTTTTTCGGAAACAACAGAGGTAGAGGTGGCACCTATGACCGCAAAAGAAATTGAAGTCTATATAGAGACGGGAGACTGCTATGATAAAGCAGGGGCTTATGGCATCCAGGGTGTATTTTCCAAACATATTGCCGGAATAAAAGGTGATTATTTTAATGTAGTAGGGTTCCCAATACACCGAATTTACGAGGCTTTCAAAAAGATTGAAAAATAATTTAAAAAAATTCAAAAATTTCCTTGACTTTTATGGGAACCTTATGTATAATAATGATTGTCGCTGAGAGATACGGCGACAACAAAATGCGCGAGTGGCTCAGTTGGTAGAGCACAACCTTGCCAAGGTTGGGGCCGCG
>OGDN01002349.1_pt1 | contig 24883 bp, 26 predicted proteins | sample 1570271 | NCBI WGS metagenome assembly OGDN01 (sample SAMEA4384481, study PRJEB24528) | human gut metagenome | reverse complement strand
TTTGGCTCGTATGTCTCGGGATTTTGGCATATTCATGCCAAAACACCTCGCGGGACAGTGGCATGTGAACAGTAACACAAAATATTCTCTGAAATTGTCATAAGTCATGATACAGAGAATAAAAAAGCATTTTTTATCCATACTATTTTCATGTAACAAAATACAGTATTTCTTAAAAAAGGAGACAACAGACTATGATTTTAAAAGAAAAGGAACGTTCAGTAATCGAAGATCTTCAGACACAAGAGAAAAGCTGTGTGGAAAAGTATGGAAAATACGCAGAACAGGCCAGAGACCCGGAGCTTAAAAATCTTTTCAGGAATATCCAGCAGGAAGAACAGAAGCATTATGAGTCTTTGTCAATGATTCTTTCCGGAAGTGTGCCTGAATGTAACTGTAATGACAGATCAGGCAGAGACTATCAGCCAAAAGCAGTCTATACAGCCATGAGTTCACCGGAAGATAAACAACACGATGCGTTTCTTGCAACAGACTGTATTGGTACAGAGAAGCTGGTGTCAGGAACATACAATGATGATGTATTTGCCTTTGGCGACAGTGGTGTACGCAAGCTGTTGGCTGATATACAGATTGAGGAGCAGAATCATGCGGAGATGCTGTATAAGTATAAGACTGTGAATGGAATGGCATAACAACGAAAAGGATGTCGGATTTGCTCCCGATATCCTTTTTATATGGAGTTATAAAGGATAAAATAGTATAAAAAAATGTCAAAATATTTTATTGGAACTTCTGGTGATTTTGCTATGATATGAGAAACTGCAATATAAGCCTAATGAACTGGCGCGGAATCTGTTTCGCAACAGGACAGGAATTTCAGGGTCCGGTTTTGTGCCTGACATTGCAGCTAACAACAAAATTCAGAAGGGGGGGGAAAAGTATTCTTTAAAATGGCCGGTGTGAAGAGCGATAAGGTATAGTTTGTTTCTTCTGTGGAGAGACGCAAAAATGCAGAAATTTTTGTAGACGGAAGAACAATTGAGGTATATTTAAATGATGGAGAAAAGAGAAATGACCACATCTATGATAAAGGGTAATCCACTGAAATTGATGTTACAGTTTGCGTTTCCTTTACTATTAGGAAACCTGCTGCAACAGACCTATAATATTATTGACGCTGCGATCGTAGGCCAGATCCTTGGTGCAAAAGCACTGGCAAGTGTAGGAGCCAGCAGGACACCGTTTATATTTCTGGCGTTATTTGCTGTTCTGAACATTTTTCTAGATTTATTCTGTATTGTAGTGCTGAAACTTGGATGTGCCGGAGCTGCCATTGCAACAATTTCCGCACAGGCGATCAGTGGAATCTTGTGCCTTATTTTTATCATCCGCAAGATGAAACTCCTGTGGCTTAAGAAAGAAAACAGGGCAATAAAGGGGGATGCAGTAAAGGAACTTTTGGCAATGGGAATGCCTACGGGACTTCAGTTCTCCATCACAGCTATTGGAAGTATGGTTATGCAGTCTGCCAATAACGGGCTTGGAAGTACTTATGTATCCGCATTTACGGCAACAATGAAAATCAAGCAGTTTACCATGTGTCCATTTGATGCCATCGCAACATCTGCATCTGTATTCTGCAGCCAGAATCTTGGAGCAGGACAGTCTGACAGGATTAAGAAAGGATTGCGCTGTGGTATTATAGTGGGAGTAGGATATGGTATTGCGGCGGGAATTTTACTGATTTTTGCAGGGCGTACACTTTCTATGCTGTTTGTTGGAAAGAGTGCGGTGGCAGTTTTGGATGCCTCTGCCAAATACCTCAGATGTATGGGATTTTTCTACTGGAGTCTTGGTATTCTCAATGTTGCCCGTATGGTAACCCAGGGACTTGGATATTCAGGCAGAGCAGTTTTCTCCGGCGTAACAGAAATGATCGCCAGAACAGTTGTCTGTCTTGGATTTGTAGGAACTTTTGGCTTTACAGCCATCTGTTTCGCAGACCAGACTGCATGGATAGCAGCAACCTGTTATATTTTCCCGACATGTTTGTGGTGTATCCGAAAGTCTACAAGAATGATTGGCATCAATAAAAAGTCCGTCGACCTTTAAAACCAGTAAATACAAGGACTTATGGGAGTTGAAAGGGAAAGAAAATTACAGATTAGGACAGAAATAGGACGAAATATCACAAAAAATCCTGTCGACTTCGAATGAGAATTTTTTTGATGTAGAAAAAAGTCTGGAAATACTGAATTATATGGAAATAATAAGTGTCAGGCAGGAAAATAGGTCGACGGACTTTTTGAAAGAAAAATGGTTGAATTTCTGAAAAAAATATAATATTATAGCAATAATAGTAGGAAAAGACTGCTGTTGTACCGTACCTAAGAGGAATTGACACATCTAACATATATTGGGTCTGCATATTCATTTTTTAGTTGTACCGTACCTAAGAGGAATTGACACACTCACCTCCAGATCCTTTAAAACCAGCTCTCTTGTTGTACCGTACCTAAGAGGAATTGACACCAAATAATAACTCCATAATAAATTTCTCCTTTTCTTATGTTTTTTGGGTTGTACCGTACCTAAGAGGAATTGACACATTTGTATTCATAAAGAATACCTCCTTTTCTGAATTTTTGTTGTACCGTACCTAAGAGGAATTGACACCATCAAATCTTTCCTGTTTAAAAATCTCCATTAAAAAACCTGTTGTACCGTACCTAAGAGGAATTGACACACCATTATAGTGATGGATAAAATTTTCCGTAATTTTAAAATAGTAGTGTTGTACCGTACCTGAGAGGAATTGACACTTTCTGTGATTTTAATTTCTTGCATTGACTTATCCGTTGTACCGTACCTAAGAGGAATTGACGCATGTCAATACCCAAAGTGAAAAACAAAGGTAATTTACCTAAATACGAGAGTCGCATCGTATCGCATACCTAAAGTAGTAATGAAAGGTTTAAAATATTTATAAAAGCATGTTTAAGAGATTGCATTTTGAGGACTTTTGTTTATGAGTAAGTAGCGAGTTAAATAGAGGGCATTTGTTTAGTTACAGGAGTATAATTGTGGAAGTTAGGATTGAAAATGTTCTGTCTGATGAAAATCTGGCATTGGCAAAGGAATCTTTACAGGGAAAGCGAGATAGCTGTGGACTTGATGGAATCAAAATATCAATGTTTGATGATTATTGGAAAGTAAATGGGGATAAGATAAAGCAGGAAATTTACGTCGGGAAATATGTTCCCGGCGTTGTTAAGTTGCACGAAATTGTTAATGCGAAACAAAAAAGACGTAGTATTTCATTGATGAATACGGTGGATCGTTTTATATATCGGGCTCTTATGCAGGAGATGAGTCGTTTTTGGAAACCGCTGTTTTCTGAGTATGCATATGCATATCGGGATTATAAAGGAACTCAACAAGCAGTAGAGCAGGCGGCAACATATATCGAACAGGGCTATAAGTGGAGCGCAGAGATTGATATTGAAAGTTACTTTGATAATATTGACCAGGGAAAACTTTTATTGAAAGTATAAGAATATATTCAGGATCCACGAGTGTTTGATTTGTTAATAGGATATTGCCGTTGTACGATTATGGATGATCATATCTTTTATCAAAAAGAAAAAGGGATTCTTCAGGGTGGATCTCTTAGTCCATTACTCTGCAATATTTATCTGAATGGTTTAGATCATTACATGGAAAAACAGGAATATAAGTTCTGCAGATTTGGGGATAATATTAATATTTATTGTAAATCTTATGAGGATGCTTTTAAACAGTATCAGGATGTTAAGGCATATTTGGAAGAGAAGGAAGGGCTATCGTTAAATATTGGAAAAAGCGGTGTATTTAAAGCTTTGAATCGAAAATATCTGGGATATCAATTCAGTGAAAAAAAGACTTATTCAGAAACTTAATGAAGCAAAAGATATAACCGGACTTATGACATTAGAAGCACGTGCAAGGCAAAAATATTATCAATGTTTTAATGTTATTATGGCAGAATCGGGTTTTACTTTTAAAAAGAGAACCAAGAGACCACCAGAGGATCCGTTAAATGCGATGATTAGCTTTGGAAATACACTTTTATATCAACGGTTTGCGAATGAGATTAATCGAACCTCTTTGGATATCCGTATTGGAATAGTACATGCAGCGAATAGCAGACCGGAAAGTTTAAATCTGGATCTTGCGGATTTATTTAAGCCGATAATAGTAGATAGAACTATTTTTACGCTTGTGAATCGCAAAATGCTGAATGCTCATGATTTTGTTGAAGTCGAAAATAATGGTGTGTATTTAAGCAAAAATGGAAAGAAACAGTTTTTGCAGGAGTTTGAAAGAAAGATTTATCAGAAAATTAAATATAACGGTGTGGAACATACTTATGATTTTATAATGAAAAATGAGGTGCAGAAACTGAAAAAATTCATTGAACAGAGAGAGACTTACAAGCCTTATAAATATACATAGGGGAAAATGAAATGTTTACAATTGTTGTATATGACATTAATGTGAAAAGAACTGCCAGAGTTATGAGAATATGCAAAAAATATCTGGAACATGTGCAGAAATCTGTGTTTGAAGGAAGCATTACAGAGGCAAAGCTGAATAAGCTAAAAAAGGAACTGTTTCGAGCGATTGTTAAGGACGAAGACAGTATTATAATCTATAAGTTTGAAACATTGAAATACTCCAGTAAGGAAGTTATAGGGTTATACAAGGAAAAGAACAATTACTTTTAAGAAAATTGGAAGAAGTATTTTGAAGTTTTGATAATATACATAATGTAACTGTTTGAAATACAACAATAAGACACATTCATATGAATGAAAAAGTCCGTCGACCTTTAAAACCAGTAAACATAAGGACTTGCGGGTGATGAAGAGGAAAAAAATACAGATTAGAACAGAAAAGTGCTGAAATCTTACAAAAAAGACTGTCGACCGAGAATGAGAACTTTTTTAATCTGGTAAAAAGTCTGGAAATACTGGATTATATGGAAATAATAAGTGTCAGGCAGGAAAATAGGTCGACGGACTTTTTGGAAGAAAAATGGTTGAATTTCTGAAAAAAATATAATACTATATTAGTAATAGTAGGAAAAGACTGCTGTTGTACCGTACCTGAGAGGAATTGACACTACCTGCTTGACTTTTTTCTCCCTCTTCGAATATTGCTTGTTGTACCGTACCTGAGAGGAATTGACACTAATTTTAAATTTAATCATAAGCTCCTCCTACTTAGGAATACTGTTGTACCGTACCTAAGAGGAATTGACACTAATAGAACGTTCGACACGAGATCCCGTTGTACCAAACTCTTGTTGTACCGTACCTAAGAGGAATTGACACTTGTCATTGCTGCTGTCATAAATATCTCCTCCTTAAAGTTGTACCGTACCTAAGAGGAATTGACACACTTACACTCCTTCTTTATCTCATTTACTTCATTTCTAATTTTCGTTGTACCGTACCTAAGAGGAATTGACACTGTATTAATCCATTTGAAGTGTTGGCTCCATCTCCTGCTACATACGTTGTACCGTACCTAAGAGGAATTGATATGGGGTAGGACAATCATAGTTAATTATATAAGCAAGAAATATTTGAAAAAATGTTAAGAAGTCATTTTCTTACCCATATGTATAAGTGCAGCAGTAAAAAAGAATGCGGCATAGGACTTAAACTATGTTTGTAAAGTGAAGTTTAAGACTTTTGCATATTGGAGGTTAGAAGAAATGAAGAAAAAACAGAATGCAGATAAACTGAAAATATATAATGCAAGTCATGGAACAGAACGAAAAAGGGTATTGGAAAAAGGAAATGTATGGATCCGACCTACTATGAGTATGGAATTAAAATCTCAATATCATAGAGAACGCAGTAAGAAAGAATTTAGAAAAAGGCTGGAAGAATACAAGGACTAAAAAACTGCTTCAACAACACCTGTTAAGAGTGACATTGAAGCAGTAGTCATAAATCAGGAAGACTGTTTATTTGGGTTTAGTGCATCAACCCATTTCATGTAATACTTTAGTGAGAGAATGATGGCCTCCGGTTGATATTTAAGTTGGTCAGATGCATGATTCATTGTGTTTCTTACATCTTTCAGCGTTTTATGTAAAACGAGTAGTTGAAATAAAAGTTTTTCATCAGTTTTCCTGGAGATAATCACAGCATCAGGTAAATTGATTCGGGTTTTGCCTGAAATCTGTAGCTTTTTTCTGGCAAGATTAATGCAGGCAGGTATTTGTGTGTCAATTGAGTGAAAGTTAATTTGTGAAAGATAATCAGTAAAGCCATCATATTTTTCATTGGTCATATTGTTGAAATCTTTATATCCCAGGAAAGGTTTGGACTTAAAAGAGTTATTACTATTTTGGATAATTTTACCATTTTTGTTATATTCCTCGGTTTGAAAATTATATACAAAACCATTAAAAAAATCGTTGATATCAGTATTTACAACACCTTTTTTTTCACCGGATTTTTGTGATTTGGTAGTATAATAAACAGTATATTTACCAGGATTTTTGATATCATGTTTTATCGTATATGAGGTGGTTGCTTCATTATATGAAGTCCTGTTTTCGGTCCATGGAGAAGTATTTAATTTCAGAATCTTCCATTCCTCAAATAATAACTTTGATATTCGGGATTCGATTAACGTTAGTGCCTGCTGATAGAATTTTTTCTTAATGCACCAGTTAATTTCGTCAACTACCGAATACTTGGATAATACCAGATTTTGATAATCTCTTTTGATATCATCTATGTAAATACTTAAATAAGGATCAGCATTTTTGTCAGCATGCTGCTGAAAATACTCCTGAAGACTTGTAAGACCTCGTTCAAATTCAGGAACGCAGCACCATTGAATACCGTTAGCTACTGTAGTGATTTTTGAGACAATGTCATTTTGAAAATGGTGTTTGGATTTCTCTTTGTAATATTCTGTTAAAGTGTCTGCCCTTCCGCAGGTAATAAATTCATTGATACCCGAAACAAAATCGAATATTTTCATCTGTTCTGTCTCTGAAATGATTGGTTTAACCGGATTTTTATCTGTAAATGCAACAGAGTAGGCTTCTCTGACAGGAACCCCTTCAATTTTTAAAAGAGTAATAGTAGCTTCCAGGATCCGCTGGATACCTCGGAGTCCGCCATGTGTGTCCAGGTACAGATGTGGATTTTTGATATTTCGAATCGTTTTAACAACTTTTTGAATTCCCTCATATGGAGAGTCTATGGATATATTGATGGGGGTAAATAATTCATCGTTCTTCAAAAAAGGATTCATATAGTTGCGTACCTGATTCTGGAAATATTCTGCTGGAGAAATATCTTTGAGTTCTCCTTCCGGAGTCTGAATGGAGGCAATTTTCTGTGTAGTGTCATCTGTGCAGAGCATAATAATCCTATCAAGATTTTCACCATTTTGAGCCAGAAGTTCGTCCAGCATCTTGGGAATTGGATCCAGTTGATAACGTCCGGTAACTTCGCCTTTGCATCCACAAAAGTCATATGAAAATGTAGACTTTCTGATTACATTTTGAAAGGTACTTAAAGCAAGCAGGAGAACATTTGTATGGGTAGGTCTGTTGTCGAAACAATGTGTCTGTTTGTGTGTTTCGGATTCATTCTTGTTGTATATGTCATTGTCTGTTTTTGATTTGTTTGCAGAAAAATCTGTATCTGTATTGAAAGTATTTGATGTAGTTTCAGCAGTAAGCTGAGGTAGTAAGGATGTTGTTTTTTCTGTCTGTTCGGTTATTTTTGCCTGTTTACGTGACTGTACGATTTTTGAATATGGGACAAATGTAGAATCAATAGCTAAATCTTTTTTATAAGCAGCGGCACCATCTGTTTCCTCCATCTGTAATTCGATTCGTCGGATCAGATCTTCAACAAAAGAACTGTCTTTAAAATCGGCGGTTTTATAGATAGAATCAATATAATAAGCGATTTCATCCCGAAAGTCACTGGTAATGTTATATTTTCTGGAGCTAAGAACATTGAGAAACTGAGTAGTGATTTCTTTGGATCCAAGCTCTCCAAGGAGAATATGGCGTGGTAAAATCCGGTAAAAGAAATGTTCATCCTTTTTGAAGCGGGTCTCGACTATTTCGGAAGATGCGCATACAATTTTGATGATTTCCGGATGCTTTTCAAATTCGGAAATCAGGTGATCAGGATTTCCATGTGAAAGACAGGTTCTGAGAAGAAAAATATCACCAGAACGATTGACACATTGGCTAAGTGATTTTCTGGAAAAATCTTCTTCGTTAATCCATACCAAACGGTATTTTCCGGAAAATTGTGGAGCCATGAGTGCTTTGTCCAGAATTTCCAGAAAAAGTTCCTTTACTTTTTCATTGTCGTATTGTAAAAGAAGACCATAGGGGACAGATGCACGGGAGGTATTCGTCTGATTTTTTAAAAAATGGAAAAAACCAGAAAGAACATTTAAATCATGATCAGAAATACTTAACTGGTTATTGAAGTCAGAAATCAGATTTTGAACAAACATAACATTTTCTACCTTTCATAGGAATTCTGCGGATATCCCGTGAGATAAATTTTTACAGACGAGAATCTCGTGAGCAGGTTAAATAAATTATAACAAAAACTATTTTTTTTACAAGAAGGATAGAAAATAATCAGATTTTTTATAAATTATGTAGTTACAGCCCGGGAAAACAGAAGTATAATTAAACTATAACAGGAAAGGGAATGAAATAATAATGGGAGGATTTGTTAATTGCTCAAATCATCCATCAGGAGGATGGTTAAAGGCACAGAAAGATGCAGCCGAAAAGTATGGAATAATTACAGATATTCCATTTCCGGCAGTTAGGTGTAATCTGACAGATCAGCAGATGGAGGATCTGGCTGAGCAGATGACAGCAAAAATAATGGAAATGCAGCCTGAAGCGGTTATGTGTATGGGCGAATTTGTACTTTGCTTCAGAATCGTGCAGAAATTAAAGGCAAAGGGAATTCGGGTACTGGCCAGTTGTTCGGAACGAAAGGCAGTAGAACATTTGAAGGAAGATGGAACGATTCGGAAAGAGTCAATATTTACTTTCAACGGTTTTCGGGAATATTAAAAGAGGAAATTAAATGAGAGAAGAATTGTATGATCAGCAGGTTCTGGCTATGTATGATGTCAGGGGAATACAGAATTATATTTTTAAAAGTAATGCGGCAAAAGAGATCATTGGTGCATCTGTGTTGGTGGAGACCATTATTACAGATGGATTAAATGCGTACATAAAAAATAATGCAAAGAATCAGGAACAATATTTAACAGACTGGAAGAATGATGATCCAAAGGTGTTTCTGGAAAATCCGGAGATAGAAATGCAGGTTATGTTTGTTGGTGGAGGAAATGCATATGTTCTTTTTCGAAGAGGGGAAGAATGCCGAAACGTGAACAGATTTCTGGCGAAATATGTTCTTGAAAGAACGTATTCTCTGAATCTTGCTGTTGCAGTTGTGAAAAAGACTAATGCATATGACTATGATTATGCGGAAATCAATGAGGAAATGCGTCGGATTAAGGCATTCATGCCATCAACCCAGCCGACAGGGGCACTTCCATTTATGGAAGCTGATTCAATTACAGGATATCCGCTGACAAGATTTGAAGAAAAGACAAAAACTTATTACTGTACAGAAGCTTACCTTAAAAGAAAAAGTTTTCCGCGAAATGAGAATGAGAAGATATTTGATAATATGGTGACTGAAAAAGGAGATAACAGTACTCTGGCAGTGTGTCATATTGATGGAAACAGTATGGGCATCCGTATCAGGAATGAGATGCAGAATGTAACCGCTTATGAAGAGGCAATTCCTAAAATGCGTGGTCTTTCTCAGGAGATATCAGCAGTTTTTGGAAATACTTTTATTAATATGACAAAATATATGGATGAATTGACACCAAAGGTAAAGGAAAACATAAAAACCAGATTGTATCGTAAAATTGTGGTAGCAGGAGATGATATTACTTTTGTGTGCAATGCCAAACTGGCTATACCGGCAGTAAGATATTTTCTGGAACATTTAGGCGGTGAAGGAGAAGATGATGTTATCTATAGTGCATGCGGTGGCATTGCATATTTTAACAGTCATTTTCCTTTCTCAGACGCATATCAGGTAGCGGAAGCCTGTTGTGACACTGCAAAGTCACGTGCAAAAAAGGAAGAAAACAGAGGTAAATTAGGATTTGTAGGAAATTTCTTTGACTATCAGATATGTACGAATATCCGTGCGGCAGATTTGGAAGAATATCGGGACAGGCATTATAGTTCGGATCAGGGTACTATTATAGCACGTCCATACTTTGTGTCAGGGGTGGAAGATGAAGAAGAATTTAAAAATAAAAATGGTAAATATAGCGTAGAAAAACTGATTTACTGGAGTAAATATTTTACTATGTATATGCCAAGAAACAAGGCGAAGCATCTTAGAAATGTTATCCCGATGGGAACCAATGAGCTGGAAAAGGAGATATCTTTTCTGGAATCCAGAGGATATACAGAACTGACAGATCATTCAGGAATGAAAGAAGCAGCTACACTGAACGATGATGAATACCGGATTTGGTATGATGCACTGGAAATTATGGATTTGTATGTGGAGGAGAGTTCACATGAAGATAACAATTAAACTATTAAGTGATTTGTGTACAGCTTCTGGTGAAACACATAATAGTATGGTAGATACAGATATTGTTTACGATGAGTATGGGATACCTTATATTCCGGCAAAAAGAATCAAAGGCTGCATTCGGGAGACTGCTCTTGAAATGATGGAAATGGGATTGATAGAGCAATCACAGTACGTGAAAATCTTTGGAAAAGAGGGAAATCAGAGATCAGGATTTTCACTGTCCAATGCATATATCCAGGGTTATGATAAGACAACACAGGTACTTCGGGCTTTACATTCTTCAAAAGCAAAAGGTCTTGCATCACAGCAAAATGTATTGAATGAATATACAGACACCAGGACACAGACTGCAATTGATATGGAAACAGGTGTTGCAGATAAAAATTCTCTGAGAACCATCAGGGTGGCTAGAAAAGGTCTTATATTTGAGGCAGATTGCAGTATTATAAATCAAGAAAATTTCGAGACTTTGCAACATGCTGTTTCACTGGTGAAGCACATGGGCGTATCCAGGAGCAGGGGGCTTGGATTAGTAGATATGAGGTTAAATAAAATGCCTCACAGTGAAAATTCTCATGTGAAAGTTAATAGAGGTCAATTAAAGGAACATAATAAACTTCGATATGAGATTCATCTGAAATCGGCGATGATCTGCAAGTCAGCACAGGGGAATCAGGCTGTGACTGAGGACTATATTACAGGCAGCAAAGTACTGGGTGTAATTGCAGAATTACTGGGATCAGAAAAATATCGGGAAATAATGTCGGAGAGAGATGAATTGATCGCTTCCAATGCATATATAGCATATGAAGGTAAACGGTGTATTCCTGGCCGCAGTTCTTTACAGAAGAAAAAGGATCAGCCCTGGACATCAGATGGAATGATGGATGTCTGGGACATGCTTTATGAGGAAAGCAGAAAAGCAACTGCAGGCATTCAGATGACACCTGCTAATATCGATTATGTAAGTCCGGATGGCAGAAAGGTGGATGTGGAGACGGAAATCAGCTATCATCATCAGAGACCAGAAAATAAGTCCATTGGGCGTGCAACGGGAAAGAACGACGGATCCAGTTTTTATCAGCTTTGCAGCATTCGGGCAGGACAAACTTTTTCAGGATATATTTATGCGAATAAGCATCAGGCAGAAGTGATTTTAGATGCACTGGAACGTGCCGGAGATATTCGGATGGGATATGGCAGAAGCAGCGAATTTGGCGCAGTAGATCTGGTTGTTGACGATATTGCTGAAGGCAGAGTAAATGATATTACAAAAACAGGGCAATATGAATCGAATAAATATGTGCATAATGCAGTGATTACGCTTGTGTCAGATGTTATTCTTTACAATGAACGTGGGATACCAACAACAGAAATCAGCGAATTTGTAAAATATTTGCGTAAAGTGTTTCAGGTGGAGGATCTGGAACTGACAAATGGTGTAAGTCCGTATCTGAAATTTGTTACAACAGGTGGCTTTAATGTGACCTGGGGAAAAAGAAAACCAATTTATCAGGTTCTGGGAAAGGGAAGTACATTTATGATACATTCAGGTACAGGAATGTGTCTGGATAACTTAAAGGATATTTTTGCAGGTGAACGTGTATCTGAAGGTTTTGGCGAAATATTGGCAGAAAAGCAAAGTGATGCAAAGATTTGGATCAGAAAACCGGAAAGCAGAGATAAATCAGAAAATGTGGCTTTGGATGATTCTGAAGAAATTGTTCAGAAATTATTACTGGCAGAGTTTGGACGTCATATGCAGGGGATTGTAAGAACCTGTGTGAAGGAAAAATCTAAGTTTTATGAACAAAACAGAAATGGATTGAATGCAGCAATCGCAAAGCTTCGTGGTATCTATAGGGATGTACCTGATTATCAGGAGATGTTAAGTCAGGTAGAAAGTATTGAAAAAGATGACAAGAATAAATTATGTACAGAAATTGTCAGAAAGGTAAATCCGGATCAGATTAAAAAGACGATAGAGCAGGAAATTCTGGAAGAGTATGGAATGAGAGTAGTTCTTCCGTGGACGGATGCTCAGCTGTATAAACATACATACCGTGCTTACATTACAGAATTAAAATATTTTTTGAAAAAGCAGGAAGATTATAGTAGAAAAGTTCAGGAGGGAGAAGAAGGAAATGTCAGAAAATCGTAAAGTTATCAAACGTGAAGTTCTGTATGTGCAAGTTCAGATGACTTCTCCGCTCAGTGTGTCTTCCGGGGACAATGAATGGACTGACAGTGATGTGCTCAGAGATGCAGACGGGAATCCATTTGTTACAGGAAGTTCTCTTGCAGGAGCTATGCGTGCATATCTTGGAAAAAAGAAGGATGACAGAGACTGCTTCATGGGATTTGCAGGAAAAGATGCAGATGGAAACGACGATGGAAAAATGAGTTCTCTTTTTGTATCAGATATGTGCTTTGATGATAAATATATATCTGGCGTGCGGGATGGGGTAGCATTGAATGACTATAAAGTTGCTATGGATGGAAGTAAGTTTGATATGGAAATCATTGAAGCTATGGTAACTGCACATTTCTATATGGAAGTGACAATCAGAGAGCAGGATGATGAACAGCAGATACATCAGGAGCTGAAACGAATTTTCCGGGGAATTGATGAAGGAGAAATTTGCCTGGGAGGTAAGAAAACAAGAGGATTTGGAAGATTTCGCCTGTTATCAGTAAAACATCAGACTTATGATAAGACCAATTTTCTGGAATATGCGCAGTCCTATAAAAAGGATATTTGGAAAATGAAACCAGATTGCCGGAATCAGTGGCTGGATGATTCTGAAGTACCATCCAAAATGATTCACATTGATGTTCCTCTCAGAATGAGAGGGGGTATCAGTATTCGTCGTTATGCATCCAAAAAAGGGGAGCCGGATTTTGTACATATTACAGATCATGGTGTGCCGATTATTCCGGGCAGCAGTCTGGCAGGAGCTTTGCGGCACAGGATAGTAACGATACTGTTGGACATGAAAATGGCAGGAATAAAACTTCCGGAGAATATCAATGAGCTGGTTGATATTGCATTTGGGTATGTTCACGGAGATAATGCCTGTGCATCCAATATTATTATTGGTGAGACAGAAATCAAAAATGCACGTCCACTGACAATGGTGAGAACAGGTGTCAGTCGATTTGAATCAGCTGTAAAACAAGGGACGCTGTATAAAGAAAAAACATATGTGGATGGAAACCTGAATGTTCATATTATGGTTCGTAAATCTGAGCATCCGGCAGATGAAAAGTGGATTCTGGGATTGTTGCTTCTGGCAATTAAAGATTTACAGAATGGATTACTGGCAGTGGGTGGACAAACGGCTATTGGCCGAGGAATTTTCGAAAAACAGGGACCAATTGTGATAGACGGAAAAGAAGGCATCGAAGATGCTGTGATTGGAGAATTGTTAAAAAATATGGCTGAGAAGGGAGAAGTGTGCTGATGAATTTATGTAATGCACCAGACAGTGGAATCATGTATGCACTTTATACAGATAGAGTTATATATGAGACATACAGGAAAGAACAACTTCCTTCAGAAGATGAGTTGATGAAAAATCTGTTGGAACTGCATCTTTTTGATACGGAGAAGGAATATCGTTATATCAAAATGCGAGACTGTGAAGTGGAAACATGTGTGACAGATGAATTGATACCACATGATGATTCTTATATTGAATGTATCTACACAACCGGATCAAAAACAACGCCGGTGTATGGCCGGATTGAAGTCATAAATTATATTTGTTATGATGAAAATGATCTGATGAAAATTCCAGACTACAGGCTGAAAGAGGTGAAGGCATAGTGGCAGATATAAATCCGAAAAATTATTCCAATAGATTTGTGAATCCTTATAATTTTATCCATTTACCCGAAAAAAAGGCGATGGCATATGGAGAGACAGACAGACACACAGGTGTAATCCATTATACAATTACGACAAAAACGCCTCTGTTTGTTCCGAATTCAAGTTCGGAGACTGCTTTTAAGGAGTCAGATGATACCCCAGATCACAAATCTTATGATTTTTTTTCCTATACAGAACTTGACGGAAAAAAACGGTATGAAGGGAAAGAGAATTATCATGTACCGGTTATACCTGGAAGCGAAATGAGAGGTGTAGTTCGTAACGTTTATGAGACATTAACGGATTCTTGCATGGGATTATTAAATGAAGCGACATATCCGGTGAAAAGAAGTCCGGCCAGATTTGAACATGGTCTGATCTATAGAGATGCGGAACGAAACTATCATTTATATAAGGCAAGTTCACAGGCTGAAGGTACATCAGATAATCCCCAATATGAAATGCCACCGGCGGGTTATGAGAAAAAGCATAATGGCGATATGATTAAGGATGCTTATCTTTTAAAATGGGGTATGGGTGGTGCTGGTAAAAAGAAAAAGAAACATTATCACCTGTTATTTCCTGAGAGTGAAATCAAAAGTGTTGTGCTTACTCGTGATATGATTAAGAGTAAACTGTCAGCAGTAGTCTCCTCCTATCTGGATCAGCCAGAATTAAAAAAGAAGAGTAAAGAGAAAAATAAAATAGCCTATGAAGAATATCTGGAGGATTTGGAAAGATTTCTTTCAAGTGATTTAGAAGGATATTTCCCGGTAACATATTCCATGCTGCGTCCGGGTGACCAAAATGTATATCTGGCACCGGCAAATTATTCAAAAGAAATATCACAGTATAATCTTGGAACATTGTCAGGTGAGTTTGCACCGTGTAAGAATGTTTATTGTCCTGCATGTGATTTGTTTGGACATGTAGGTGAAACAGGACAGGGATCAAAAATCAGGTTTTCAGATCTGTATGTTGAGGAAAAAAAAGATGCTGTGGATTACTATGCATGTGACAAAATCACACTGGAGGCATTGGGAGAACCAAAACTTGGGAACACAGATTTCTATCTGACAAAGCCTGCAGGGAATGCCACATTCTGGACGTATGATTATTATGTGTGTGGTAATCGACTAAAGGTTGCAATGGGGCAGATTCGAGGCAGGAAATACTACTGGCATCATCAAAAAGTTAATATGTTTAAAGTTAAACCGGATCGACTCAATAAAACTATACGACCGGTAAGAAAAGGTATTACTTTTACCGGAGAATTGTATTTTGAAGGAATATCTGAAAAACAGTTGAAGCAGCTTGTCTGGATTATGAACAGTGGTACAGAAAAATTAGCTTTGAAACTTGGGGGTGCAAAACCGCTTGGATATGGCAGTATTTCCTGTAGAGTAAATTCTGTTGAAGAAAGAACGGTATCTATAGAATCGAACCAACTTGTGTATAAGCTGGAAAGCAAAGAATACAATACAGTAAATTATGAAAATGCAGAATTTAGTACAACTGTTAAGGAGGAATTTTATAAAATAGCAGGTTTGGAAAGTATTTCTGAAGATATAGAAATCACATATCCAAAGGAGATCGTACAAAAAAATCAGGCGATTGAAAAAGGATATCAGTGGTTTGTAGGAAATCATAAAAATCCTAAGATTGGTTTTCCTAAAAAAAGAGAAGATGCTTACATTGTTGCTGCATTGCCTGAGATTTTGGATAAAGATATTACCATGAAATATTCTGAGTCAGCATATAAAGATAGCAAATATAATAACAAAGACGGAAAAGGCATTAATATGCAGAGAGGCAGTAATCAAAAGTGTAGGAATAATGATGGGAATCGAAGACCATCAGGAAAAAAACATTATTAGAAGGTTATTATAATTATGCAGTTAATGATTTATATTAATTTAGAAAGTCCTCTCATATTGCCTGTAAATTATAATCATATATTGCAGGCTGTTATCTATCAGGGGATTGGAAAAGCCTCAGATTTTGGGAATTTTATGCATGAGGAAGGGTATTACCTGGGACAGCGGCAGTATAAGATGTTTCAGTTTAGCCAGCTTTCTGGTAAATATTCTATAAAGAATAATCAAATTGTTTTCAGAAATCAGGTTTCTTTTGAAGTACGAAGTCTGGATTCGGTTTTTCTGCGTTTACTGGGAGAAAGTTTCTGGAGATATGGAATTACATTTGGCAGTCAAAAATATGGAGACATACAGATGGAATTGTATGATTATACGGTGGAGGACAATGAGCTTTTAATACGAATGAAGTCTCCGATAACGGTATATTCTACAGAGGAAGAGACTGGCAGAACATACTATTTTGATCCGGAGGAGTCTTTGTTCTATCAGAGTATAAATGGAAATTTTTTCAGAAAATATCAGGCGTATTATGGGGTTCCACCAATATCAGATATTCAAATGAATCTTTGTGATAATAAAGTTCCGAGGAAGATTGTAACAAAGTATAAAGGAATTTATATTACAGGATGGCTTGGAACTTATAAAATAAGTGGTAAACGAAAGTATCTGGATTTTTTGTATCAGACAGGGCTTGGCGCAAAAAATTCACAGGGCTTTGGAATGTTTTCAATATTATAATAAGAGGTGTATAAAATGAAAAAAACTATTATTTGCAGCATTTCAATGAAAGAAAATATTGATCAGGTTGTTTATTCAAGTAAGGATAAATCACTTCCGGTATCAGAGCGGAAAGTGCGTTATCCGATATGCGCGTTTCTTGAAAAGACAATGACATCGGATGATGAACTTGAGATTATTCTTTTGGTCAAAAAAGATAAAAAAGATTACTACAAGAGAAATGTAGAAATTTTTAAGGAAGAATTAGAAGCAGTGAACAAAGAGATTGGAGCTACTATTGAGTACAAGATTATAGACTCCGAATTTGAAGAATATCAGACAGTACATGAACAGCTTCTGAAGGATATAGTAGCTCAGATTTCAGACGATTCTCATATTTATGTTGATATCACTTATGGTCCGAAAGATCTACCGATTATATTATTTACAACACTTAGTTTCGCAGAGAAATTTTTAAACTGCACTGTAGAAAACATTGTTTATGGTCAGGCTGATTTTGAAAATGGACGGGCAGTCAATACCAGAATTTGCGATATGGTTCCGTTATATTGCCTGAGTTCTATCACAAATACTATTGAATGTACCGATTCAGATAAGGCAAGAAGCATGTTGAACTTACTTTTAACTTTTTGATTTGGAGGTAGGTGAAAATATGTATACAAAAAGTGATAAAATAATAGGATATGAGCGGCTGATCAATGAATCACCGATATTTTCTTTGGATAAAAAAACAGAAAAGATAGCCTTTATAAAAGAACGTACGAGAATGATAGAGCATCTGTATAAATATCTGCTTTCAATTAGCAAAAAATATGAACCGTATGGATATGAGATTACAGAAGTTGCAAGTCATTGTATTGAAAGATTTGACAGTACGAAAGGAGAATTTCTTCATTATTTTAATTTTGTGTGGAAAAGGAAATATTCTTATATACAACTTAAGAAATATCAGGATAATACATATGGGGGATTACATATCTCTGAAAATGATATGCGAAATGTTTACAAATATACTAAGCTTGTAGAAAAATTAGGAAAAGATTATGAATTAGAGAAATTATATCCCAAATTATCTGAAGCAATGCAACTTCCAATTAATAAGATTAGAGAATTGGCACGTTTAGCATATATTCGTGCTACAGGTGATAATATTACAAATGAAGATGGAGAAGAAAGTGATATTATTGGGGGTATTCCAAGCAACATTGATATTGAAGGGATGTTTATAAACGAAGAAAACAAAAAGCAAGTTCTAGATAAGATTGAAAAAGTGTTTAATTCATTGCAAGACAGACAGAAATCTCTTATTTCCGATATATTAACAATAAAATTGTGGTTAGATTTGGATGAAACAGATGAAAAGTATTCTTTTATTAATAAAGATGCGATAAAAGAATGGAAAAAAAGTGGTGTTTTGCCAACTCAAAGAGAGATAGCAGGAAAGTACGAACGTAATGAGGCAAGCGTTAGTAGGACAGTAAGAGATTTTCAGAAAAAATTAAAAAAAGAATTATAATATTATAACAGAGGATCCGAAGCATATCGGATCCTCAATTTTTTTGTTTTTTTAAATTTGCTTTCAAAAAGGTTAAGTAGGAGAGAACATTCTACTATATATAAGTATAAGAAATAAACACAGGTAAACAGACAGGGAGGAAAATGTTTATGAAGAAAGTAAAATAAGCTGAGAAAAATTGCTGTGTTCAAGCTATTTATATAGCATATAGAATTTACTGAGATTAAGGGAGAATCAAAAAATGAAACGAGTTCTGGTAAAATCAGTGTATTCTGCATTTGATTACGTAATGGAACATTATTATCCAAAGGGATTGGAAGCAAATGCGGAACGTAAAGATACATATGCAGTTATTTCTATTCAGGATACTCACACAGGAGGATTTGGATTTATTTTTTCAGAAAGTAATTTTTGCAAAGGGGTACTGACTCTATATTTTGATGATATTGTAAAAGAAGTACCGGGAGCAGTACTTTTTGATGATGAAATGGCAGAAAAAATTATTTCATTCATAATTGAGCATGAAATGGTAGATACACTTCTGGTACACTGTTATGCCGGTCAGTCCCGTTCTCGTGCAGTGGGGGCTTTTGCAGTAAAAATGTCAGGTGGTGACAACTCCAGATATTACAAAGGTACAATTCCAAATCAATATGTTTATGATGTTCTGGAGGCAGCCTGGATCAGACATATATTTCAGAATAACGCTTGATTTCAAGGAGGTATCGAAATGAAAGTTAATATATTTACAATATACATGGAAGAACCGAATTCTTTAACTATTGAACAAATGCAGAGTATTCATAGGGAATTAGTGGCAGAAATTGAAAAAGATTCAGATGAAATCAGTTGTATGAAGAACTGATTGCTGTTGCTACAAGATATGCTGCAATCCGGGCAGGATGGCAGCAGTTATCCAGAGAAGAAAAAATGGATCGTGACTCATCTAGAACATTCTGTCATAATTCTGTTATTACGCATTTTAATATGCTTGCTAGATATCTTAAAATGCAAGGAAAACCAGCCAAGTGGAGAGATCAGCTTGAATATGAGGAAGATGACAAGTACTTCCGAAAAACAATAGGAGATTTTGAATGTTACCTTGTATTTATAAACAGTCTGTGCGCAAGGTAGGATGTTAAGTGATAAGTATATGAAAAAAGCAAAGTTTGTCCTGTAAAAATGTTAAGCGAAAGTGCGTATTCCGTTATATATAAATATAACAGATAAACGCAGATAAACAGACAGGAGGAAAAACCTATGTGGAATTACGAGTGCAACGAAACTGAGATAATGAATCTGAGAGATTCAATGGAAGGCGTAGTACGAAAACAGAACAGCTCTGGTTTATACATTGATCTGAAAACAAATTCAGATCTGACTGACGGGACAGAGCACACGATTCCAGCATTTGGTTATTGGACTGGAAGAGTGCCTGAAGGGACGAAAGTTTTCTGCTCAATCAAACGGTGGGCAAGAGAAAACAGGAAGATTTTGGTAAATGTAGATTCTATAGCTTATGAAAGTGATATGAAGAGGGCTGCATAAGAAATAAACAGAACCTTAAAATCCGAATGATAAAAAGTGCACTATTAACCGTTTAATGTTTTATGAGAGGAGACATGTTTATGGAGACATTGAAAAGAAACCTGATAAATCTGGGAAAGGGTTTTATTGTTTGGTTTATACTTTTGCTTCTTAATACACGCAGTAATGAAGCTGCTGTAAATGGTATCAAAATTTTGTTAGACGTGATACTTGCTTCAATGATTATAAGTGAAAATCGTACAGGAAGACGTATTGCTCTTTTGACGACAGCGTTAACAATATTGATAACAATTTTGCAGATGCCAAGTGGAGTGGAAATAATCTTGCTGATAGGATTATCATTATTTTCTCTTTGGCTTTTAAAGAAGTTTCCAGACGACAGAAGTTTAGATGATAGTCCCAACTATGAAGATTCTACTGCCCTTATTGTAAATGAAGATGTGGTATGGAAAGCCAAAAACGTATTTAATCCGTTTGAGTATTATACTTACTCCCCAGATAATGGAGTCTGTATTCGTAAAGGGATTTTAAGAAGGTCTTATAGTACAATTCCAACGACTACTACGCGAGTTGAGATAACACAATTTATATGGCAAAGAATATTTGGACTGTGTGAAGTTACCTTTGTAAGTAATTTTAGCGGACAAAAATTCGGTGATAAAAGTATGAAAAATGTTCGTTTAAAGGCAGCGGGTGAGTTAATGAGAATGTTGTGATACAGTGCAAAAAAATGTTAAGGACATATAATAGATTCTCTATATATAACTATGAGACGTCTTGAACTTATATTAAAGGATTATGAATGAAAGGTGGATGTATATGAAAACAAATATGTATTCCATTGAAATTGCAAATATTGTAAAGCAGTTTCTGACAGAGGATAGCTGGAATTTTTCTTTTGATGAGGAACATGGAATTTTTAAGTTTGGATTGAGAATAAAAGGAAAGATTCATAGCCTTAAGTATTTTATTAGTATTAGAACAAATGAAATTATTGTTTATGGCATTTGTCCAATTGGTGTAGATGAAGAAGACAATAAAATGATGATGGAGATGGCAGAATTTCTCCACAGAGTCAATTGGGGATTAAGAAATGGATGTTTTGAATTTGATTTCAGAGATGGTGAGATTAGGTTCAGAAGTTATATTGATTGTGATAAAACACTTCCTTCGATAGAAAGTATAAAGAATAGCATTTTCTGTACCGCTGCCATGTTTGAAAAATATGGCGCTGGTATTACATCAATTATTTTTGCTGAAGGTTATGCACAAGAAGCCATTGCAATGTGTGAGAAGAAATATGAGGAAGAACTTTACAGTATACTTTCTGAAATAGGAGATTCAGATTTAGCTGCAATGATGACGCGTCAGGCAGAAAGTCAGGAGATCACAGAAGAGGGGGCTGATGGTGAGAAGTTACCTTCAGAAGAAATCCCGAAAGTACATATGGATCTGTTTGGCGAAAAGAAAATGGAGGTGGAGTAATGAACGTTTTAGTTAAAAGTTCAAGTGGTATTACGCAGGTATCTGCTGATTCGAAATTATTATCACAAAGAAAAGTATTCATAGAAGGGGAAATTTCTTCAGAATCTGCATGTGAATTTATTAAAAAGATATTGATTCTTAATGAAGAAGATACTGATAAGCCTATAGATGTGCTGATTAACAGTCCAGGTGGAGAGATTAATTCCGGGATGGCAATCTATGATGTGATTCAGGCAAGTAAAGCTCCGATCAGGATGTTTTGCATTGGAAGGGCTTACAGTATGGGAGCAGTATTATTTTCCAGTGGAAATCACGGGCGATATATGCTTCCACACTCAGAACTAATGCTTCATGAACCGTTGCTTGGAAATCGGGTGAGTGGGAACAGTTCATCGATTCAATCAATTTCGGAGAGCTTGTTGGAAACAAAACGAAGGATGAATCAGATACTTGCCAGACATACCGGAAAAAGTGAAGAAGAAGTTGAGAAGGCAACCAGTTATGATCATTACTACAGTCCGAAAGAAAGTAGAGAGTTTGGTCTTTGTGATGAGATTGTTGACTTTAATAAAATTATGGAGAATTGAGATATGGAGAAAGAGCGAATGATTTTGGGCGAAGGTTGTTTTTACAGTATGGATTGTAATGAGACCGGATTAAATAACAATATTATTGTCTGCGGAGGCAGTGGAAGTGGTAAGACTATGTCTATTTCAGAACCACGATTGCTGGAAACCAAAACATCAAGTCTGGTAGCTACTGTGACGAAGAGACGTATCGTAAAAAAATATAAACCCTTGTTTAAAGAGAGAGGATATGAAATTCTTGATTTAAACTATGTAAATCCCCTTGAAAGTAACTGCGCCTACGATCCTTTGGAGTATGTGGAAAGTTACCATGATATAACGTTTCTTGCAGAATCAATCGTGAAAGCTGACCCACATAAGGAAAAGTCAAATGCTGATCCATATTGGGATAAAGCCGCCATCTCTCTTCTATCGGCTTTAATTGCATATATACTTATGACGAAGGAAAACGCAACATTTGTAGATGTTCTTAAATTGCTTGACAGTCTTGAAGTTGACAATCAGGGAGAGACTATCAGAACATCTCTTGATTCGAGATTTGAATACATTGCCTCAAAAAAACCTGGATGTTTTGCCGTATCCTGCTATAAATCTTTTTCCTGTCTTCCAGCCCGAACGGCGGGATGTGTTTATGGAACATTGAATACAACCATTGATACAATTTTTACCCCTGATCTTAGAAAAATGCTGGTAAAGAAGAAAAAAATAGATTTTAAGAAAATGGCATCGAAAAAAACAATTCTTTTTGTGACTACTAGCGCTGTGAATCCAACACTCAATTGTTTCATCAATATGTTTTATGCACAGATATTTAAGCAGCTTTTTGAGTATGCGGAACAATGCCCGAACGGTATGCTTCCGGTTCCGGTACATGTTTTGTGCGATGATTTCGCAACAGGAAGCCGTATTTTAAACTTTACAGAATATATCAGTATTTTTCGTGAAAAAAGAATATCGGTTACTTTGTTGCTGCAATCAGAAAGTCAGCTTGAGCAAATGTATGGTTCAGGAAATGCAACGACAATTATAAATAACTGTGATTCGTATATTTATCTTGGCGGTATGGATTTGAAAACTGCCCAGAATATGAGTTTGCGCCTGAATAGGCCGCTTGAGGATATACTTTACATGCCAATGGGTCAGGAAGTGGTTATCAGACGTGGACAACGTCCGATTATTACCAGAAGATATGACATACAGAAGAATGAACTATATCAGGAGATAACAAAAGAATACAACAGACAATTGAAAGCTGCAGAGAGAGAAAGAACAAATAGGAATTTATCAACATTGAAGGAGGATGAAAAATGAGTTTTGAGTATAAGCCAGTATCTTTGGAGGAATATAACCAGACACTTAGAGATTCTGTAAATGCATATTATACACATGCAATGAACGATCCCAATATGAGTAACGAAGATGCCCTTAAATCAACGGGTGAAATGGCCGAACAGTATCTTGATGCAGTTCAGGAGTTTCAAGAAACTCAGGAAATGGGGAATATTGAAACAACTAATGAAGATGTGTCAATCGCTGATAATGGTTTGGATGGCGTTGATGATAGTATGGATATTTAAGAAGGAGATTTGATTTATGCATAAGTCGGAATATAGTTCAATTGATTCTACGAATGGAAATGTGAGCTGGAAGGGTCCACTTTCCGTGGAAAAAGGTGATCATTCGGGAATGCCGCCCCGTACGGATGCTTATCTGCCAGGTGATGAAAAAGGTCATGTAAATGCATCTTCGCTCGCGGGTGATAACAGCGAAGCGAACGTTGTTGCCCAAAACAAAGATTTAAATCACGGAGGATATCTTTCTATCGAAAGGGGTGAGCGTAATGCCTTACAGAATGGTGCTGATATTTATTCAGAAAAAACAGCGATTGTTGACAGCCAGCCTGGAGACAGACCGTCAACGTTTATAGTCAATGACACGGTTACATATGCAGATGGTCATTCAGAAAATATTTATAATTCGTTTACAAATGAAAGTAATGCTAATCAGGTCGAATGGAATGATATGTCTTCGTCCCTTCCAGACACATATGATGCACCAAATCCGGGAGATAATCTGCGGGATTTAATGGGAGTTGAAGAATATGCAGACTTAATGGAGGAAACGGATGCAGCACTTTTTAATCTGACAGCAGATTATGCTCCTTCTGATTTCTCGGGTGATCCGTATGCTATCAGTGAAAATGAGACTGATATTGCTGATAGCATCTCAGATAATTCAGTCGATGATGGTGGGATTGATGAAGATTGTGATGGTGTCGATGGCGGCATGGATATTTAGGAGGAAAGTATATGGCATTTGATTTTGGACAGAAACGAATTGGAGCAGGCAGCAACCAGCAAAGAAACAGCGGTATGTATACAAAGACTATTTTAGGACAGAGTGTCGGAGAAGCTTCAGTTCCGGTATGGACTGCTGATAAATCACAGAATCCTTTTGTGCTATTTCAGGATCCAAAGACACGGAAACTTTTCGGCGTCAGTAAGGATATGCTGGCGTATGGTCTTCTGGCAATTGGTGCACCGGGTACTGGTGATTATGTTAAAATAAGACTAAGTTAGCAGATTCCTTATAAAATAAGGGCT